>Ga0224555_1001306_pt1 | contig 35213 bp, 20 predicted proteins | sample 714S23034metaG_FD_180687 | JGI IMG/M metagenome (GOLD analysis project Ga0224555, IMG submission 180687) | Peat soil microbial communities from Stordalen Mire, Sweden - 717 S2 30-34 | ecosystem: Environmental > Terrestrial > Soil > Wetlands > Peat | place: Sweden: Norrbotten County, Stordalen... | reverse complement strand
TGAACTGATCGCTCGTACCGGTGCTGGAGGTGCCAGCAGTCGTGGTCACTGTCACAGCCACGGTACCGGGAGAGTCCGCGGGGCTCTTGGCCGTGCAGGTGGAGTCCGAGGTGCAAGACACTTCAGTGGCTCTACGCGACCAACTGGGGTGAGTGAGCCCGCATTGTCGTAGCCGGATGAGCCTTCCATTGGATCCCACCGCAGTGCAAAAGAACGCGTAGGCGGTAGTTCCTAAAGCTCTTGAAGCCGTGCCCGCAGCGCTTGATCTTCTTGACGAGCAGGTTCATCGCCTCGGTCGGCCCGTTCGAGGCGCCGGTGAGATGGTGAGCGAGGATCTGGGTCCTCCAGCGCTTCAAGGTGTTGCCGAGCGAGACGATCTCGTCGACCTCGTCTGTGAGACAACCTGCGATCACCCGGTCCAACAGCACTGCGGCCTCGTTCGGATCATCGGTGAGATATACGTCGCGCAGGTACTCCTTGGCGAGCCACGCTCCGAGGACTTCGTCGTCGGGATCGCCGAGACGAAGCCCAAGAGCCATGCGGTCTACGCCTCTTTGGTTCAGTCGTTCCGAACCGGTGAGCAGCACCCGGCGGATCTTGTAGAGCGGGTCATCCTTTCGACCGCGGTGGCCCAACAGCTCGTTTTGCACCCTGCGGCGCACGTGATCGACACAGCGGTTCGCGGCCGCGACGACATGAAACGGGTCTGCCACCTGGCGGGCGTGGTCGAGATGCGGGTGCAGCCCGGACCGGTAGCCCTCGTGCAGGTCGCAGGCGACAGTCGAGATGCCGGCGAGGAAGGACTCGTCCTTGCTCGAGAGCCAACGCGAGACGTCGATCGCCCGGTTCCCCTCGATCATGTCGATGAGCACTCGTCGCTCGAGGTCGACAAAGCCGGTGACGTACATCGTGGGGTGCTCGGCGTTCGCCTTCAAGAACGCCGTCTCGTCGATCCCGAGCGAGCTCACCTCCTCGACCCGGCCCGGATCCTCGACAAGCGGTGCCCCGTAGTCGCGCACCGCCGACATCACCGTCGCCCAGGAGACACCGAGCCAGCGTGCGAGCGAGGCGACTGATCGCGCCTCTTGGCCGACCGCACGCGTGCACTCACGTCCCGCCCGCGCGGACAGCACGCGGCGATCGGGGAGCTCGTCGGAGTGTTCGGTCCAGGTCTGGACCGGGCAGTCCGAGTCCGGGCAACAAAAGCGTCGTTTGGACCACACGAGGCGCACGCGCCGGTCGAAAGCCGGCAGGTCTCTGATGGTCACCCGGAGCCGGTCCTTGGTTCTGGCGATCACGCCACAGCTCGGACACCCGGCCGCCCGGCGGATCGACTCGATGCCGACGAGCAGCTCATCGCCGTCTTCGGTCACCGCCACCACTCGGAACCCGCGCAATCCCAACAACGCGTCATCGAATTCGGTACCGTCACCCATCGTCAGGGGTCCTCCAGTTCTCTCGGTCGTCGAACAACCACGAGAATGGCGGGGCCCCTGGCCGTGCCGGTGGATACCTATCGGAGCGCGGCTAGTTGTTCACGCGCCCCAGTTCATTGAGAAGAGCCACTTCAGTCGCGGGAGTGGTGCCGAACTCGACTGCGGTGACACCAGCCACATCAACCCCCGAAACCGTGACGGTGGTGCCGCCGACGACTGAGCCCCAAGTTGGTGAGATCCCGGTGACGGTGGGAGGTGGCAGAGGCTCTGTGGTGGGTGGGGTGCTGAAGTACGGCAGCTCGCTCGTCCACGTGAACACGAGGTCCGACGTCTCGTAGCCATACAGCATCAAGAAGGCGTAAGAGGGTCCCTCGCCGGTAGAGGCGTAACCTGCGCCGCCGACCAGGGTTTCGGTGGCGTCCAGAATGTTGATCAAGATGTTGCCGCGGTGACCCCAACAGCCGAAGCCGCCCGGCGTGGTGCAGTCCACGTTCGGCGAGCGGTACCCGTCGTCGTACATCCACAATGAGTCGGCGCCTACGGTTGAGGCGGGTCCCCAGGCCTCGATGCCGCCGCCGAACGATCCAGGCGGGAACGCGGGATCGGTGTCGTTTTTTGCTCCCTGCTGGGCGTAGCCGTCCAGCGAGGCGTCAAGACCCACTATGGGAGGCTCGCCTCGGTTGACACGCTCGAGGTCAATCACGACCAGCATTTGTTCCGGGACTGTGAGAGCGTCGTAGTTGGACGGCAGCTCGAGGGGACCGACGCCCTCCAGAGCCCGGCAATAGTCCACGAGACCGACGTCGCTGTCAATGTCGGGTACGCAGTTCGCAGAGGGATTCGCCGGCGGGACGATCCCTATCGTTTGAGCGCTCGTCGAGCCAGCGAACACAGCCGAACTTGCAAAGACCATCGAAAGGACGACCGTTGCGAGGCCGACGGTCCGTCTCAACCGGGGGAACGAAGAACGCGTCATATGCACCACCCATGATCGAATTGCACCGAACGGGCTACCAGAAGCTTGACAGTCGACTTGCTGGACGCGAAGTGTAACGAAATCCTGTTACGCAGGTTAGGTTCCGAACATTCATGAGAAGACGTGAAGGGCCTCTTATCGGCTATTGATCTGAGGGTTCCGGGCTGGCAACGAGTGATTCAGGGGCTCACGAGGGTCCATGGCCTCCACGTCGAGCGTCGCGCGGTCAGTTTTCGGTCGGCTAAGGAATCCTGGACGTGTAGGCCCGCTGACACCGGTGCGCCGAGAGCTGCGGTCCCTCAGGTGATGAGCTCGATGTGTCGGTATGGCGCTCATGAGCGTCTCGGCGCTCGGCCAAGCATCGAGGATGCACACGATCTGGTGGCGCGTCGCACGACGAGACGGCCGGGTGAGTGGAGCAGCATCCGGCGCGGCACTTCCGGGCGGTGCAGCGGCCTTCGAAACGCCAGGGTCCGAAGCGTCATGCTCGTGGCGAAGGAGGATCTGTCGCGCGGAACCGAACAGGCCGCCGTCATCAGCCCGTTCATGTTGCCGGCCCTCTTCTAGCTTTCGCCAGGTGGCGGACATGAGCGGCATCAAGGCCGAGGAGCGTGGCCGTCAGGTCTGAGCCGATCTCGGCTGCCATCGCGGCAATGGTCCGCTCGACTTCTTCCTGGGCGAGAGTCACCAAGCTGTCATGCTCGGCGAGCATCTCGGCCCGCCGAGCGCTGGCTCGGTCAAAGTTGGTGACAGCACGCGTGTACGCGCCGTCGAGTGCAGCGAGCCTGCGTTGTGCGTCGCGCACGGTGTCGCGAACGGCCATGGGTGCTCCTTCTCTAGAGCCGTCCCAGCGACCGCTCCTACCTAAGAGGCACTGGCCGCTCCAGGCTATTCCCCAGTGGTCCCGGTACCGCCCTGTGCGGCCCGGCTGAGCTCACTCAGCTCGTGCGGCAGGAGTGTTGCGCGGGCGACGGGCCAGACCATGGAGCTCAGCCGACGTCATGCCGGTGAGTTGCTGGCCGAGGCGTCCGTAGCCGAGCACCTGTTTCGTTGCTTCAGCCAACTCCAACCTGGTGGTCAGGACCGCCGCCTCCTCGACCGCTCGGAGCCGCTGGGCCTCTTCGACGGCAGCCTGGACTTCCCGCCGAGCGCCACCGGCACGGACAACCAGACTCGCCTCAGCCGACGTCTTGATTCGACGCCGACGGCGCGCCGCCTCCCAGTCGCGCTGACCCAGGCCTCCAGTCGCGCGAACAACCCGGCGTTCGGCTCGTTCGATCACCCGGTCGCGATGCTCGACCGCCCGCTGCCATGCCTGATACGAGCGCTGCCAGCGGTCACCCGCCGCGATCAACTCGTCTGCCGCCATCGATATCTCATTTCGCACCACTCCACAGCAATACCATCAACCCGCAGTCTCCAACAGCCATCACTTCCCAACGGCCTTGCCCCTAGTCCCTAACCACTTCCCCTCCAAACCCCATCCCCCAACCCCACAACCGTCACCATCCCGGCCACGGGCCCGACTTCCTTCCAAGCTCCATCCTGGACTCCACACCCCCGGCACTTGCGGAGAAACCGGGCCCTTGTCAACGCAGAGTTGACACTGGGGCCGTCCGCCGAGGCATAAGCCCAGGCCGCAGCGGTGCTGCGCAGCTCGCCTCAAATAGCCTGGATCCGCCAATGCCTTCTTAGTAGAGGTGCTCGTCGCGAACGCCTCCGTAAAGGAGGCAGGGGCGTGATCTCGATCCGGCGGGTGAGCTTGGGCGGTGGCTACCGCTACCTCGTCGACTCTGTCGCGGCCGGCGACGGGAACCCGGAGCCGGCCAAGGGTCTCGCCCACTACTACGCCTCCACAGGCACCCCGCCCGGAGTCTTCTTGGGAGCCGGACTGGCGGACCTGGACGGTGGGAGGGGGGTCGAGAAGGGCTCGCAGGTAAGCGAAGAGCACCTTTTCAACATGCTCGTCGCCCTCTGCGACCCGGTCTCGGGAGAGCCTCTCGGAGGCCGGCTCAGCGTGCCTGGAAACAGTGCGCCGGTCGCCGGCTTCGATCTCACCTTCAGCCCAAGCAAGAGCGTTTCGACGGCCTGGGCGCTCGCGGATGAGGACACGAAGGCGGTCATCGCCGACTGTCATCGCCAGGCGATCGACTACGTCCTCTCCTACGCCGAGAGCCACGTCTTCCACTCCCGCTCGGGTGCCGGCGGCATCGTCGAAGAGGACGTGACCGGGGTGATCGCCACCTCGTTCACCCACTTCACAAGCAGAATGGACGACCCTCAGCTGCACGACCATCTCGTGGTTTGGAATCGAGCGAGATCAGTGTCTGACGGCAAGTGGAGGACCCTTGACTCCAAGGCCATCTTCAAAGCGACGACGACGCTCTCAGAGCTCCACCAAGGGGTCCTCTCCGACCTTCTGACCTCTGCGCTCGGGCTCGGCTGGGAGGCACGGGGACGACGGCACTCGTCAAAGCCCCGCTATGAGATCACCGGCGTCGCGGAGTCCCTCATGGCCGAGTTCTCACGCCGCTCCGAACAGATCGCGGAGCACTCAGAGAGGCTCCGGGCCGAGTTCAAAGCCGCGCATGGGCGAAGCGCCACCGCCGTCGAGGACATGAGATTGCACGCTGTCGCGACGATCGCCACCCGGCCGGACAAGACCAGGCACAGCCTGGCCGAGCTCACCGAGGAGTGGCGTGAACGGGCGGCAAGCCACGTCGCGGAGGACGAGCAGATCGCCTGGGTCTCGAGCCTGAAGGACCGGAACGACCTGCCGTTGCTTCGCCGCGATGACCTCGGCGAGGCGATTCTCGCCGACGCCGCCAACGCTGTCGTCACCACCGTTGCCGAGCACCATTCCACCTACGGACGCCAGAACCTTCTCGCAGAAGCCCACCGCATGTTGCACGGCGTGCGCTTTGCATCTCCCGACGACCGAGTGGCCGTCGCCGATCACATCGCTGAGCTCGCCATCGCCCGCTCCGTGATGCTCACACCGCCATCGCTTCACCACACACCTGAGCGTTACGTCCGCCCCGACGGGTCGTCGCGGCTTCATCCTTACAGCCGCATTGTCTACACCACCGAGGCGCTGCTTGGCGCAGAGGCGCGCCTCCTCGAAGCCGCGAGGAAGCTCGGAGCACCCCACGTGAGCGTCGCAGTCGTGGCCGAGGTGACAGAGGCGAACCTGCCCGGGCGGGACTACAAGCTGAGTGTCGACCAGGCCCTCGCCGTCGAGAAGATCGCCACCTCGGGTCGCGTCCTTGACGTGCTCGTCGGTCCGGCCGGTACCGGCAAGTCAACCGCCATGGCTGGACTTCGCGCCGTATGGGAAGAGGTCCACGGTCCTGGGTCGGTCATCGGTCTCGCCCCCTCCGCAGCCGCGGCCCAGGTGCTCGGAGACGAGCTCGGGATCGAGACGGAGAACACCGCCAAGTGGCTCACAGAATGGAGGCGCATCCCGGAGCTGACCGCACGGAGAGAGCGTCTTGCCTTCAACCTCGCCCGGCACGCCTACCCCCGCTCACCGAGCGCCGCCAGGCTCCGCGCCCGGCTCGCAGAGACAGAAAACGCAATCTCCGAGCGACGCCTCAAGCCGGGACAGCTCGTCATGATCGACGAAAGCTCACTGGCGGGGACCTTCAGCCTCGACGAGCTCGTGAGCGCCGCCACGAAAGCCGGTTCCAAGATCTTGTTGTTGGGAGACCACGCCCAGATGTCGTCTGTGGAAGCCGGCGGGGCCTTCTCGCTCCTCGTCAAAGACCGGGGTGATCTCGTCGCGGAGCTCACCGATGTCCGCCGTTTCAACTCTGAGTGGGAGAAGGCCGCCAGCGTCGAGCTCCGAGCCGGGAACACCTCGGCCATCTGCGCCTACGAGGCGCATGACCGCGTCACGGGCGGCGATCGGGAGAGCCTGTTGGAAGGTATCTACGCGGCCTGGAAGGCCGACGTCGAGGCCGGCAAGTCGAGCCTGATGATCGCCGGGGACAGCGCCACCGTCACCGAGCTGAACCGGCGCGCGAGGACGGGTCGCGTTGCCGAGGGAACGGTCGCCGACAGCGGCCTCGCGATCGCGGACGGCCAGAGGGCCGGCGTCGGTGACGAGATCGTTACCCGCCAGAACAACCGATTACTGACGACAGGAAAGAGCTGGGTGAAGAACGGCGACCGCTTCGTCGTCGCCGCGACCAACCCCGACGGTTCCATGGCAGTGCGCCGAGTCTCCGGTGGTGCCGAGGTGACCTTGCCGGCCGACTACGTGGCCCAGCACGTCGAGCTCGGCTATGCAACGACCAGCTACCGGAGCCAAGGTCAAACGGTCGACACCACGCACTTGCTGGTGTCGCCGACCACAACACGCGAAGTGCTTTACGTTGCCGCGACGCGCGGGAGCGAGTCCAACATGATCTATGTCGACACGAGCTTCGACCCGGATCCCGCAACGGGACACGGCGGCACGATTTCATCGCAGAGCACCAGCGAGGTGCTCACCGGCGTGCTCGCCAACGAGGGCGCCGACCTCTCCGCGCATGAGGTCCTCGAGAGGGCACAACGCCACATCGAGGACTTCAGCGTCCTCGCCGCCGAGTACGAGACCATGGCTCGCGCTGCTCAACAGCAACGCTGGGACGACTTGCTGGATCGATCTGGACTCGAACCTGGGCGCCTCGAGCAGGTACGCCAAAGCCCCGCCTACGGCCCACTTCTCGCTGCCCTCAGAGACGCCGAGGCGCACGGCCTCGACGTGGAACAGACCTTTCCCGGGCTCGTGGCAACACGGCCTCTAGACGACGCGGAGGACCCCGCGGCGGTCTTCCGCGACCGAGTCGACCGTTGGACACAGGTCGCCGGTTCGTCGCGTCGAGCAAGCACGAATCTCATCGCAGGGCTGATACCACGAGCGGTAGGGCTCACGGACCCAGACCTGGCCCGGGGTCTTGAGGAACGCGACGAGGCGATGCAGTGTCGGGCGCGGGCGCTGGCCGAGCAGGTCATCGAGCGGAATGAGATATGGGTTCGCCGGCTCGGTATCGCGCCTAGTGACCCGCGCGCCAGAGAACGTTGGATCGAAGCCGTCACGACAGTTGTCGCTTACCGCGACCGCTGGAACATCGACGATGAACACCTACCCCTCGGCCCGAAAGGTCTGGCTCGGACCATCGAAGCGACCAACCAGCGCAATCTCGCCCGGGCTGCCCTCGAGAGGGCGTCGACGCTCAGTAGCGCAGCCGAAACGCAGCGCTCTGAGCCGGGGGCTGCCGATATCGGTCTAATCGCGACCGGAGGACCGAGCCTGTAGAACTCCGCTGTGGAGCAGCGGAAGACCGAGCCTGTAGAACTCCGCTGTGGAGCAGCGGAAGACCAGTGTTTACGGTGCTAGGAGATAGAACGTCGTCGCGGCGCACACGTCGACTGCAGCGGAAGCGATCCTCCGGTTCGAGTCCGCTTAAGTGGTTAGTGGACGGTATTCGAACTTCGCTGCCGTGCGGAATCGCGTCAATCTCACGTCTGACACGTCACGGCGCCAATGTTGAGCGAGCCAATCCTGGCACCCTGTGCTCAGGTGTGAAGCCCGGACGCCCCTTGTTGTGACGCCGATGCAAGCCGTCAGCGCAGGTCGTCGACGTGCCCCGAGGTCTATCTTGCCGCTCACTCCCCCCTCGTGCATCAAGCGCGCCTCACGCGCAGGCTAATGACAGACGCCCGAGGAGGCGAGGGTGCCGGGGACTGATTAGAACCGGCGATCCCGTCCGTCTGGCCAACACCCCTTGCCCGGACCGTCGGTGCTCGAGGCGGCACTCCGTTCTCGACTGCCACGGACAGACGGGCAGTCTGTTGCGCGTTCAACCCCCGACGGCCTGCTGCCGTGAGTCGGTTGCCGTGTTGCTACCCGACGCGTCCTGTTCCGACGCGGCGTCGTAACCAACGAACGGCGCCGCACAGGCGATGAACGCGGCGGCCACCTCACCAGACACCTTCGGGAGCTCCACCTCCGTTCGGACTGACGCAACCACGTGAGATGATCAGTACGAGGTCACCGAGGAGGGTCCCCGAATGGACGAGCTCCGAGTATTACATGTCGCGGACCTACACATTGACAGCCCGATGCGTGGATTAGTCCCCTACGACGACGCGCCGGTCGAGTCGATCCGCAATGCGACCCGCGTGGCGTTCGAATCGATCGTCGTTGATGCCATCAAGCATGAGGCGCATCTCGTCGTCATTGGCGGAGATCTCTACGACGGCAGCTGGCGCGACTACAACACGGGGATCTTCGTAACCAACCGGCTTGCCGAGCTCAACGACGCCGGCGTCCCTGTCGCCATTGTCCAGGGCAATCACGATGCCGAGAGCGTCGTGACCAGACAACTTCGCCTGCCGTCCAAGACCCGTTTGTTGTCCTCGAGCAAGCCCGAGACTTGGGTGCTCGGCGAACTCGGGATCGCCGTCCACGGTCAGAGCTACGCCGAGAGAGCAACGCTCGACGACCTTACCCTCCGGTACCCGCACGCAGACCCCGGCCTCGTTAACATCGGCCTTCTCCACACTTGCTTCAACGGCCAACTTGGGCACGAACCGTACGCTCCCTGCACTCTCGATGGCCTTCGAGCAAAGGGATACGACTACTGGGCGCTAGGGCACGTGCACAGCTTCACAGTGCTCTGCGAGGACCCGCTCGTCGTCTTCCCCGGCAACCTTCAAGGCAGAAACGTGCGAGAGACCGGCCGCAAGGGGGCATGCCTCGTCACTTTTGAGGACCGCCAGCCGAACATCGAGCGGCTCTTCACAGATTTCGTCAGGTGGGAGCACGTACGCGTCGACGTCTCGGAGGCCAAGAACCTCGATGACTGTCTCGACCGCTGCCGGGATGAGCTCTCGCGAGCTATTGCGACTCGCGCCGAGATTTACGCCCTGCGCGTCGAGTTCGAAGGATCGACCGCTGCCAACCGAATACTTAGGTCTCACCATGAACACCTGACCGCCGAAGTACGAGCCCTCGCAAGCAACCTTGGTGGCACTGCGGTTTGGATTGAGAAGGTTGTCGTTTCGACGGCGCTCCTGAAAGGCAACTTGGACCTCAGTGGCGACGGGGTAGCCGGTGAGATCGGACGAGTCCTCGGCGAGCTTCAGAACGAACTTTCATCGCTGGCCGGGACCGACAACCCCCGGCTTCCCGAGCTCTCCAGCCTGCGAAGTCGGCTCCGCGCGGCTGATCTCGAGGTGGATGACGCCCTGAGTGACGAAGAGTTGTACGAAGCACTCGGAGACGCCGCCGAGATGCTCGCGACGCTCCTTGGTGGAGAGGAGCCCGTCGATGCGAATTGACCGTCTTGACCTGACGGCCTTCGGAATCTTCACGGACGAGAGCCTCGACCTCTCCGCAAATACGCTTCACGTCATCCACGGTCCGAACGCTGCTGGGAAGTCGACCGCGAGGGCGGCCGTTTCGAACCTCCTCTTCGGGTTCGGTCGGCTTTCCTCTTACGCGTTCGTGCACCCGCTCAACAAGCTCCAGGTCGGTGCGCAGATTGCCGGCACCGACAAAGTGATCGAGGTCATCCGGTACAAGCGCGACCGCGACGATCTCATCGACTCCAAGTCGGAGCTCCCAATCAGTCCTGGGGAGTGGTCCGCGTATCTCCAGGGGGTCGGCCAGCTCGACTTTGATCGGATCTACACACTCGGGTGGGAAGAACTTCTCCAGGGGACCGCCGCCCTTGTTGCCGGTGGTGGCGCACTCGGGGAGGCGCTTTTCTCCTCGGGTCTCGGCATTCAGGATTTCCACAAGGTCTTGGACGGTATCGAATCCGAAGCCGGGAAACTCTATGCTCCTCGCGCCAAGAAGTTGGCCGTGAACGCGGCGTTGACTGCAGCGGAGGCCGCCCGGAAAGACGCTTCCAAGCTGTCCATCCGGCCTACGCACTACGACTCGACCCGACGCGAGCACGACAAGGTCGTTGCCAAGCGTCAAGAACTCGCAGCTCAGCGCATCAACTTGGATCAGGACGTCGAGCGCCTTACCACTTTGCGCGGAGCCCTTCCACAACTCCGTGATCGGTCGCAGAAGGTCCACGAACGAGCTGAGATCTTGAGTGCAGGGCCAGTACCTCCCGCAACGTGGGCCGCGAGAGTGGAATGCGCCCTTACGGCGAGAAGTGACGCAACACGCGAGCGGTCCGAGGCCCTCAGTCGAGGCGAGTCGGCGTCCGAAAAGCTCGTCGCCTTAGAACCGGATCCCAAAGCGCTCGCGATCGCCGACGACGTCACGTCCTTGGGCGAGTCGATCAAGGGGTACGTCCAAGGACTCTCTGATAGGTCGGGGCTTGAGCAGGGTCGGACCGAAGCAGAGCGCGCCGCGTTGGAAGTCTTGAAGACGATCGTTGGCGGCTCACCGGTCGTCGCGGATCTCGAAAGAACCCTCCCAATCGTTGGGAATCGCAAGGCGCTCGTGCCCGCACGTGAAGACTGGACGGCCAAGGAGTCGAAGCTGACCCTGGCCCACGCGACCGTCTCGAGCACCGAGGAGGAAGTCGCCGAGGTCACCGCGTCGCTCGCCGAACTTTCCGCTGCAGTTGACGTGAAGCCACTCAAGAGCGCGTTTGATGTGCTTTCTCGACGCGGAAACCTCGACGCGACGCTCACGACGTCGCAAACGGCCCACGCGAAAACTCGAGCCGCGGTTCTTGAGACCGCGGGAGAACTCGGTCTCACCGAAAGTGAGGTTTCGGGCTTTCTTTCTAGGCCTCTCCCAAGCGATACCGAAGTTGAAGACATACTCGAACAGGTCGATGGTCATCTCGCCAACACGAAGGCTGCCGATGACCGTGCCGCTGACGCCGACACTCGTATCGGTGAACTGGAGCGAAGCCTCTCTTCATTGGCCCTCGAAAGTGACCTTCCCAGCGAAGAAGAATTGGCAGGGTATCGCGACCGTCGAAACAGCTTGTGGAACGTTATTAGGTCGTCGTGGCTCGAGGATCATACCGTCGAACCCGAACACGACTATGTCGACGAACCCGCCCTTTCTGTTGCCTTCGAGCACTCGATGGAAAAGGCGGACGAAACGGCCGACCAGCTTTGGCGCGATGCTGACCGTACCGCGGCGAGAAGCAACCTCTTGGCCAACTTGGAGCGCGAGCAAGGTGTACGGGCCGCGGCGCAGACCGCAGCTGTTGAGTCGCGTAACGGGGCAATTTCTGCTTATCGAAATTGGACTGCCGCCTGGCCGGACCAACCTCTGCCCACAGTTCACACCTCGCTCCGAACATGGTCACGCGACGTCGTAGAGCTGAAGAAGCGCAACGCGACTTGGACCGAGGCAAGACTGACGCACCGGGAGGCTTTCCGAGCGGTCCGCGACGCCCGTCGCCAGTTGGTCGGGCTTCTCGCCGAGTGCGGAGTGCGCGCTGGTCTAGTCGGTCGGGACCTCGCGTCGGTCATCGACGAGGCGAAGGCCTACCTCGACTCCATCGAACTCACGGAGTCAGATCGCAGCAACCTTGAGCACTCCAAAGCGACACTATTGCGTCGACTACCAAAGCAGACGAAGGCAGTCCAGGTCGCCGAGGATGCCGAGGAGGCAGCAGCCGCGGCGTTCCAGGCACTCAGCTCTCCGTATGGAATAGGAGTCACAACACCAATCGAGGCAGGAGTCCTGCTTGGACAGCTCGAGGATATCGATAAACACCTGACTTTCCGAGCCGAGCGCCAAGGACGGATCGACGGGATCGACCGCCGCTCGGCCAGGTTCGAAGCGGAGTCGGAGAGATTGGTGAAAGTGATCGGTGGCCCCGCAGTCGAGGACCACGCCGCCGCCGCAAGGAGTCTGGTTCAAAGGGTCAGTCTCGCGGCCGAGACAGAAGCAGCTCGCGAGCCGTTGTCGGCTAGCGAAGCCCTGGCGAGGTCGGAGGCCGAAGCCGCGGATGCAACGCTCTCCGGCATCGGAGAGGAACTTCAACTCCTTGCGGCGGAACAGAATGTCATCGACCTCGACGCGTTGGGAGGGCTCGCGGAGCGCGCAAGCCAAGTTGCTCAGCTCGATGAGGACGTCGCTGCATGCGAGGAACTGTTGATTCAACAGGGTGGCGGACGCTCCATCGACACGCTCGAGCAAGACGCTCAAGGGCTCGACTTCTCGCAGATCGACGCCGAGATCACTAGGTGTCAAGAGGCCCGTAGCGCCCTAACAACCGCTGAAAGCAAGGCTGAAACCGAGGAACGAGAGCTCGATCGTCAGCTGCGAGAGATGGATGGTTCAGACAAAGCGGCCCTTAGGCTCGCGGATGCTGAACTCGAGCTGAGCAACGCCCACGAGGGCGCGGCTCGCTTCGTCCGACTCACTTTGGCGCGATACCTAGCGAACGAGGCGGTTCGGCGCTACGCGGAGGCCCACCAGGATCCGGTGCTCAAGCGTGCAAGCGCATATCTCACGACACTGACCGATGGCGCCTACGTGAGGGCTGGTGTTACTGAAGACTCGAAGAAGACGACGCTGCTGAGTGCCATCACAGCCAAGTTCGAGGAGCGACAGATTCATGAACTGTCCGGGGGCGAACGTGATGCGCTGTATCTATCGTTGCGCCTGGCGGCGCTCGAGGCAGCAATCGAACGAACGGGGCCATTGCCGATCATCCTCGACGATGTCCTGGTCAACCTTGACGAGGACCACTCGAGCGCGGCACTTCGTTGCTTCGCTGGTATTGCGGCGACCTCCCAGGTGCTGTTGTTCACGCACCACGCTCACATCGTCGCCCTCGCAGAACAGGTGCTCGCCAGCGACGAACTCACGGTGCATCGGCTCGCTCCCGCATCGTCCCGGTAGGAGCGCCGGCAACCTCGGAGTGGACTCTTGTTCAGCTTTGGAGACCCGACGTGCAATCGATGTTCGTCGCTAACAGAGTCTCCTGCTCAGCGTGTGTCCTCCTCAGCGTGTTCTGAGGACCTGCCTTACCTGATCAAGATACACGGTCACCAAGGAGCAGCAAGCCGCTCGACAACGTCCTTTCGAGCCAGAACCCTCGAACACAACTCCCAGCGATCCCTGTCAGGGTCGATGGTTTCCTGATACCGGATTTCGAACTCATCGCGCGCAAGCCGACGGAGGTGGATGTACTCATCCATCATTTCTTCGAGCTTCTCAACATCTTCAATCCAGGCGTCCTCGATCGTATCCGGCAGGCCGCCAAAAATGTCGTAGCGGTCCTTCATCCTGCGTGAAAGTACCTGATACACCTGCTCATCCTGGGTGTCGTGGTACACAAGGTTGAGCATATCCACCGTTTGGCGCGCTTGTCCGATTCGCTTTATGCGGCCAAGCCGTTGCTCTAGCCGAGCTGGATTCCATGGCAAGTCAACGTTGATGAGCGTACCAAGAGTCTGCAGGTTCAATCCCTCAGATGCAGCATCCGTCGCTACCACTAGACGAATCTCACGCTTCTTGACAGCAGCCTTGATCTCCTCGCGGTCAACGGCGGCAAAATCTCCATCGCGGAACATACCGCTTCGGCCGGTCCCAGCATACACCCCGATGGTTTCGTTCGGCAGTACCTTTGCGACCTCTGCGCCAATATAGAAGACGGTGTCGTAGTACTGACTGAAGACAATGCAACCATGTTCGAGCCAAGTCCTATCGTCGCTTCGATGCTCTGCCAAGAAGTAACGAACTGCACCCAGCTTCGGATCTCGCGCCTCTGGTCGCGAAAGTTCCTCAACAATCGCTTTCAGGTGAGCAGCCTCCTCGTGCGTCAGAGTGCTGAGCGTTTCCTCAATGAGCGAGGTCTGCTCTTCGTTCTCAAGCATCTCTCGGTTAAGCATCCTCTCAGCGGTGGCCCTACCGGACGCAAAACTGGAGCAGACCCGCTGAAGCAGGATCGTTTTCATGAACCCCGCCGCTTTGCTGCGCTTCTGGAGCGCGGCTGTGAAGGCCTCCGCTGACTCATAAGCGAGACGAAAAGGATGATTCGTCAAAAGACCGACACCGTCAAAACCAACCCCTGGATACGCTGCCGCGGAGGCCTCGGGACGGGGATGCACCTCAACTCCCACCTTCTCCATCAGACCGGCCTCTTCCAACATTCTTCGACGGCGCAGCACCGTGTGTCGCACAACCGGATTGTGCTGCTTGAAGAAGCCCGAAGCGAGGGTTTGTCCGACCTCCTGTTTCTCAAGAAATGGCAACGATCCATAACCTCTATCGGTAAAGAAGACCTTTTCCGGAATTCCCAACTGCAATCGTAAGGCCGCGAACAGAGTGTTCTCGCTTCCCGGCGGCAAGGGATTTCGTAACCACTCCCATGCATCCTTCTCGTCCTCAGGGGATTCAGTACCTTTAACTAGCGCAAGGGCACGAACCCATTCGTCCCATCTCCCTACATCTTCGCGACCAAGAACGAACCCGGCACCGGAGTTCAGGATACTCAACAGATCCCAGAGTTCGTAAACTTCCGTCTGGATCGGAGTCGCCGTACCCAACAGCAGATTCTGGGTCCGCGGCCCGATCTGGAGCATGAACTCAAGCAGGTTGTTTGGTCCCCTGTCCTTTTGCCCAAGGCCGCCCCGACGACGCGCCTTGTGCGCCTCATCAAGCACCACGCAGCCGTACTTCCTCTGTAGCAAGTACCGGCACTCCTCGGCACCATGAACAATCAAACCGGTTGACACAATCGCAATTTGAAATGGAGACCGAGCAATATCCTCCGCACCGCGAGTTCTGATTGTGTGCCCTTGTGGATCCGTCCACACCTTCTTCGTGGAGGACCACACTGCACTCGGAATGCCGAGTAGGTCGAGCAGTTCCACCTGCCACTGCAACGTCAACGTCGAGGGACAGAGAATTAGTACAGGTCCATCTGCGAGCAGCGCGGACATCATCGCGCTCGTAGCCAGCGATAGCGTCTTGCCAACTCCAACCTCGTCCGCCAACAGCAATCGTGCTGAACCGTATATGTCGCGGTGTCGCATGAACGTCGTAACAAACGAACGTTGCCATGGCTGGAGCTGTTCACCTCCTCGGTAGATCGGACTCTCCGCCAGCACCGCTCCAGGCAGTTCCTCGGCACTCGCCTCGTCGAAGCGAATCTCCACCCGCTCGGCGATTCGCTCAATCTCCTCGATAATGGCCTCAGGAAGGGGATACGCCTCTTTCCACAGGGCGTCGAACTCCTCTTCCACCCACCGGACCCCTTCAGGGGAAGTGTCCTCCCAGAGGATCTCGTAGTTCTGGGCGAACGCGCTCCTCGTCTCGTTAATCGATCCAAGGAAGCACGTCTTGGAACCATTCGCAGCTTCGATAACCCCAGCCTTCCCATGAAGGAAGACGTGGTCCTTCGGAACGACCTTGATCTCAACCCGCCCGCTCGTCAGCAGCTGATGTAACCGGCGATAGCGGTCGCGATGCAACAGCGCCTCGACCTCCGATGGCGCCTGATTCCACCGCTCTTTCAGCGCGGTCTCCCGAGCATGTTTCGAGATCGCGATATCGGCGGCGTCGAGTTCACTGTTGCAAACGATTTGCACACTGGCAATCGTCGCAACTTCCTCGCCGACCAGCTCGAAGATTGAGCTGCGAAAATAACCGGCAATTCGCTTGTAAGACCTGGCGCCGTCAAGTCTCGCACTCAGGAACGCGTGGTCTAGGCGCTGGCGGCGGGAGGAGAACCGGTTCATCTCAGCCACGCTTCTCACCCCAGTCGCTGAGTCTTGATCAGCTCGGAGAGAATTCGAGCTGCGCTCGCCTCCCCGGGGCGAAGTACACCGAGCCGGTTGGCAATATACTCGGTGATTCCCAAAACGACATCGCGTTTCGTGGCGTCAGCGTAATAGTCAGGAACGTTAAGCGTGAGGTGAGCAAGAACCTCGCCTCCATCCGTTTCCTTTCCCAGCTCCATGAGCGCGTATAGGACGGCACGCAGCACCGAATCGTGCAGCTCTGATGCCTCATTCATCTCGCTTCGGCCGAACTCTTCCGAGCTTTTCACCCGAGCATGATTAGCTCGCGAGTCACCCATCAGAGCGTGGTAATCACGCACCTTGAAAGCTTTGGCAAAGTTCTGGTAATTATCCAGCGTCTTCACACCGCGGGTCTCGAGATCGAGCATCTTAAGGTAGAACCGTTCAGCACCGGTCAGTTTGTCCCAGTTGGCCTTCACAACCCCTGGCGGGACCAAGCACTCATTCGCGGTGTCAACTGCAAACGCGATGAGCGCGTCCACGAACGTACCTTCACCCTTTACGCGAGGCCGGATCGCCTCCATTACCATGTCGCGCCCATCAATGATCGCATAGCGAGTGAGCACGCGGAGGGCTGCTGCATACCCTGCCATCTGAACGTCGGCGTCTTCGAAGACGTTCTCGTCACGGTAGAACCCCTTGGCTTCTTGGTTAAGGCCTATCAAGGAGTCGACCTGAGATTCCACAGCCTCTTTGATCTCCCACGCAAGATCGTCGCGGCTCGTCTTGTAAGCACCCTGGCGTTTGCGAACGACTAGTAGCACGGTACCTTTGACATAGCTACCCTCGCGGAGCGCGCTGTCCGTCTCCGTCGCCACGTACCAGGCGGCGGTCACATGCAAGCCCGACGCCCAAACTATGTTCGCCATGTCGGCCCACACCGATCCAGACTGGTGGGTGAACATGATGACCTGGATGCCATTGTCAGGCATGCAATCAGCCATCCGCTTGTAGGCAGCCACCATGCTGCGACGGAAGCTCTCGTCCTCGCCCTTGATAGCAAGGCTTCGGCGACTGTCCCACACCCAGTTCGCATACTCAGGTGCCGGGTTCTTACGCAGCCAGGCGATAAAGAAGTCGAGGATCTCGTCGTACCTCACGGCGTCGCCGTATGGCGGGTCAGTCACGAAGATGTCAGCATGCTCAGACAACTCCGCGACGGCCAGGTTCTCAGTAATCGTCGTCACCCGATCACCGAGAGGGAGTACTCGTCCGCCCGTCTTGAGTAGGTCGGAACAAATCGAGAATCCCCTACAGCCGTAGTTCGACAACGGATTTAGGGCTTGGTTGTAAAATGTGTTCTGAACGCTGCCACCACCTCCGCTCGCAATGTTCCATGGACACAACCGGCTGTTCCAATTGACGAGCTGCGTGAGTCCGAATGCCAGCCTCGCATCGGTCGATTGGTTCACTAATCCCGCGACCAAGAGTTGTCTTGGGTTGAACAAGTGGTGCCAGTGAGTCCAACCGCGCTCGCGCATTAGGCGGTCGGTCTCACTACCCGATTCGATTCGCATATCCGGTAACCATCCCTCGCTCTGCCAGTTCGCGATGTGATTAGCCATGAACTCCGCTACGCGTCGTTCGCGCTCCGAATCCTCAGGTATTACTTGACGAAACTCATATGCGCCACCACCGCGACTTCCTGCATGCACGCGCATCCACTGGACGCAGTAGAGGCGCTCCTGAAAAATGTCCCCGACGCGAGGTGCGATGTCCTGCTTCTCCCACTGGCGTAACCTGTTGCGAGTCGCGCCATCGTGTCCGCGGTGATCGCCGCGCAACGTGGAGATCTTCGTTCGGTACTCGGTACCGTCCACGGTGTGAATTAGATAGGGATCCTGGCCGCGTCCATCGGAGCGCACGGTCCCCCTCTCTGCGACGGCCAATCTCTCGTCGCTGACGCCGGAGCGAATAGCGATGTCGTAGCGCCTATTCTTTGTGTCCGGCACCAACTCAGCGATCACATTCACCTTGTCGCCCGTCCTGGGCTTGCTGATCACGAAACTTGGGAGAAGAGGCACCATCCAACCGGTCTGCGGGCATCGTGTTTCGAGGCAGTAGAGAAATACCTTCGCACGCCAGCCAGCCCCGTCCGTTTCGATACCGAGCGCGTCGATCTCAGCCTGCACACGTCGAATCAAGTGATCCTGATCGCGAGCCAGCTTGTCGCGGCTCGCCACCGAGCCGCCAATAATGTTGAAAGCCCCCCAGGTGAGCATGCAGGCAATCGGATTGAGGTCTGAGGCATACACGTCACACCCGAGCCGAGCCGCCTCGAACGGGATTTGACCCGAGCCGCAAAGCGCATCCGCCACTCGCGGCCGGTGACCAAACCGCATGATGCCCAGTTGTTCGACAAGCTCCGGGAACGAGCCAGCTGTTGTGCCCAGGTGTGCGTTAACCGCGTCCCAGATGTGGTCGTCTACGGTATCAATTACCTCTTCGGGTCTGAGCGCATTGTCGACCCGCTCGCGGTAAGGCACCTTTGGCAACATCTGCGACTCCAGCTGGCGGCGCTCCAGCGCGGTGAGGTCCTGGCGCCAGGCAACCTTCACAGTCTGGTAGTCGGGATTCGACCAATCGACGGGGGCGAAGGTTGGCAGGATGCCGTCCGGCTGAACGATGAAGTAATCAGCGATACGCGCGATCGAGAGGGTGGCGAGGATGTCTTTTGGTTTGGGGCGCCGCTTCCAACGGACGGCGAAGGACTCGTCGTCCATCGCCATGAGCTTTTCGAAAATCTCTAGATCACGCACCGGGTCGCTAGTTGCCGGCAGGAGGCAGCCAAGAACGCAGGCCTTATTGAGGATCAGCGGCTTCCGGCCTTTCCAGTAGCTGCCAAGTGGGGTAAGCGTCTTGCCGCTACCGGCCATCTGCTCCTTGTAGGCCTCGACCGAGAGCTTCTGCACCGGCAACAGCTGCTCGATGAGCGCTGGCGCTTCCTTCAGCGACATCGCTGCGCCGGCATCGCTCACTTAGCCTCCTCAAGAAGGGGCAAACTGAAAAGGTCTTGCTCAATCGGACGTTGACGCCTCCGACCTGGGCTGGGCGCAGTCCCGTCAGCAAGGGCGTGAAATAGCGCGCGTCGCCACCCCCGGTGACTGTCTTCAGGTAGGCCGGCCTCAGCAACAGTCATCGCGAAGAGCCACCACCGCTCCTCGGGCCGGAGAGCCGCCCATTTGCCAGAGATGACAGAAAGTTGTTCATCATTAGCGGTCTCGGCGGCCCACGCCAGAACACACAGTTCCTTGCCGAGCAATCGATCAACAAGGTTGGTCCCAATGTGCCACCGGCCTGTCGTAACCTTGGCAGCTCTCAGGCGATCGTTGAACTCTCGGCGGGCCGTGTCGGCGATGGCCGACCACACCGTGCGCCGGAGCACCACTCTTTCCTCGTCGCGAGGAATTCCAAATTCTTGGCCACGGTACCCGTAGTCTTCGATGATTACGACCGGTGAGCTCCGTGCAACCGCAATCTCAATCCTGAAAAGGTGCGCACCGAACGTACCTGGGGCACCGAAATCAATAGTCTCCACTTTCTCGCTCACTGCTCCACGTCTCCCACCTGAAGTTCGATTCCGAGTTTGCCAGCGAATCCCTTGAGATCGTGCCCCGATACAAAGCGACCTTTTCTGAAAGTCATCGTCACAGGACTGTCTGGCTCGAACTTCTCCGTTACTACGCTAAGAAGTGATTCCAGGAAGGTCGCATCTACGGGGACCTCTCCGATAGTGATACTGATCATTCGGTTGCCCTGTCCGACAGTCAAACCGACGCCTTCGAACGTTGCGGAGGCGGCAGCTGCCTGTTGCAAGGCTTCAAAGGTCTTCCCGCGGGAGTCCAGCTTGTGTCCGCCGCGCAAGGACACAAGATTCGCTGGCAGGACATCGTCAACCTGCACACCTTTCTTGCCCCTTGCGGGGAACCGGAACTGATTCTTGACTTCTAGCCCCTCGGCCTCGGCGAAGACCTGAATCAGGAGGTCACCGTCGCCGATCGAAATGGCATCGACGTAAGGAATGCCTTCGCGCGGCTCACTGCCGTCGAGTGTGTAGCGGATCGAACCTCTGGGCGCGACGAACAACTTAACCTTTCGTCCGTCGCCCGTCTCAGACAGTTCGTTGCGGATGACCAGTCTGTTAGTCCAGGAAACCGGTTCTCCCATCTCATACTGTCCTGACGGATCACAGGCCAAGAAATTGACTTGGAGAGCGGTCGTAGTCAACTCGGAATCCCTGAGCTGTGGACTCTCCTCACTAACTGGTCCGTCCTCAACGAAGTGCACACGAGGTGCTGGCCCTGCATTCTGCGGATTGATATGTAAGCGAACGGCACCCTTGTCGTCTGGTTCCGTCTCCGCAATCACCTGAACTGAAGTCAGCTTCTTCTTTGGCTTCTTCGTGACGTACCCGTTAGCAAGGTCCTCCCAGAGTCCCCGATTACACGCAATGGACTTGAGTGCCTCCAAACCCCTGGGAGGAAGCCACGGCATGCCCGCTTGCTCGGCGTACCGGTCGAGCACGTCGGACCAGCGCGCTTCATCCTGGTTTTCGGGCCAACACAGATCTTGAGTCTTGTCGCGGATGGGATCGAAGTCTCGCTCGACGTCCAAATAGAGCTTGAGGGGATCCGACACCAGTGTCTTCTCGACTTGCTCTTCTCCGTTGAAAGGCTTGCTGGTATCCCGCGACATGTCGAGCGGCTTTGCTGCGAGTTGCGGGACTTGGGCTGAGCGATGGATCGGAAACAGTACCTTGTCAAAGAGCCCAAGAATCGTGGAGTTGAAGTCCTGCTCGTAGCTTTGTTGCTTGCGCTCCAAATCCTCTCTTTGAGGGTGACCGACAGGAATCCGGCCGTCAGCCTTTTGCACCGCGAACAGTTGCCGAGCTGCCTTGTCCACGCTCCCCATGGCCGTCTTGTCTCCCGTTAGCACGCATAGGTTGTTCTTTTGGCTGAGCCCTTCGAAGAACCGTTGAACCTCCTCCGGCGGGATCTTCGAGTCCGGGCTCACCACGAGCAGTACTCGACCCTTGCGCACGCGATCGGCGACATCTTCCAGCTTCGGCAATGGGAGCACGTCATCGTACGCCGTCTTGCGAGACGGCTTGAACATGTCAGCCAGGCGATGTCGGATTAGCTCATCGACTTGGTTTTCGGGGGCATCGTGGGCGAGGCTCTGCAGAAGCTTCGTGAGATTCTCCTGTCGGTCGAAGTAGTACCGACCCTCCGGCGTGTGATGGATGTACCACGCGACCTTCTCTAGCTCTTCGAAGGCACCAAGAAAGTCGGACGGTTCTCGCAGGGGCGAGACAAGACACTCCACCATCTCCTCACGAGTCAACCCCTTCACCGCATTGACTGCAGCTGAGAGACTCGCCGTCAAGAGCAGGGTGCCGACTTGCGTAGCTGCCTCTTTGCCGGTCTGGAGATCGATGATTTGCGCATGCGCAGACTGCTGCGCATCCCAAAGGTCCTTCGCAATCACGTCGCGCATGCCTGAAATCTCGGTCAGCTTGTCGCGGACGTCCGAAATTGACAAATCGAAATGCTGGGGTCCAATCAGAAATACGTCATTCGCCTGACGCTCCCACACTGATCTCAATAGACGTGAAACAAGCTCAATTAGGCCACGGGTTTGCTTGAACTGCTCGTTCTCCTTGAACAGCGCCACAACGTTCTTAAGACGGGGATGAAAGGGATACGTGGCGGAGATCTCATCAGCAATGGCCTCGGCACCACGGCTCGTAGTCTTGGATTTGGCCGCTTCTTCGAGCTTGCGACCAAAGGCGTCTGAAATATCGCCGATCTCCGCCTTGTCAGGAAGCGACGCGAAGAGTCGCTTGCGGAGGATGTCGTAGATCTCATTGGAAGCAAGGTCAACCGGCGTGATGCTGCGCTCTTGGCGGCCAATCTCAGAGCGGGCGTCCTCGAGAGCCCTGTTGATCAGCTTTCCACCTGTTTCGTAGGCCGCTGCTAGGTCGGAAACAACGACGCAGACGTTGCTCTTCTTACCGGCAGCGGTCAACATGTTAGCGAAGGCGCGCGTGGCGATGTCTGCGACGGTCCCGTTACCCACCTTCTGTGTGTCCAGGTACTGAAAATACGGGGGCAACTCATCGAGCAGGATCAACAGCGGAGCTTCACCATCGAATAGAGCAAGCCAATCCTTTTCGCCAGGAGCCTTTGGTCCGCCCGCCCAGAAGCCCTCGAACAGCTCGGCGTTGCCCAACTGACTAGCCACTTCACCCCAGAAGAAGTGGGGCGGGTTGTTCCGGCCGTTGAAGGCTGCGACGACTGCGCTTCCGAAGTCCGATGCATGGGCGAGTCCGGGGCAGTACTGTTCCCGCAACTTCGGGTGCTGAGCCAACAGGCCCAATCCGACGAGAAGGTGTGTCTTGCCTCCGCCCATGGCCTGTTTCAGATGAAAGACCGCTTGAGAAGATGCTCCCGCCAAGCGAGCAATGCCCTCTGTGATGAGATCCTGCATACCCTGAGTGATGTATGTCTTCTGAAAAAAGGACTCTCCGCTACCTTCCACCGAAATCAACTCATCTAGTTGCTCGACTTGATCGCTGAGCTTTACCGACAAGGCATTCGGTTGGAGTTGGCAGGCATCACGGACAGTCTTCATGCGTTGACCTTTCGACCGACCTGAACGAGTCGGCACTCCCTCTCGATGGGACGGACAATATCGACAAAGTTGCGTGGAGCCAACTGCGGAATGTTCAGAGGAGGCGATGCCAGGCGGCCCCAGCGGATACCCTCCTGGAGCACCTCGCGAAGGACAGCTTGTGTCCGGCCAACGTGCGTAGGCGAAAGCTGCGTGCTGTCCAGCCCACCCTCTTCGCGCAGCTGCGGGTGGACGCGATCGGGCCGAGACGTCGAGTGAGTCTTCTCCTTCTCCATCACAGGCATAGCGTAAGCCCTGGATATGACGGAAATGACGATCACTGCTGTCCCAAGAGGCGCGGCCCCGCGGGCGAAGCCTGTGTTCGCCGTTTCCCCTGCCGGAGGTTCCCGCCCTCGACCGTCCGTCATCCCACAAGACGTCCTCCGAGCGCGCCGCACAAGTCGACGTCAGTGCTCGGGCTCCGGCATTCGGTGGCGTGAGAGTTACCTGTTGTAGTGGAACCGCGGGGCCGGTTTCGGCAGCGGCGGATGTCTCCAATCCCAGTGGTATCGGAGTAGGCGAGTGACAGCTGTCACGTCAGGGCGCCGCTCCGAGCGTCTCAGGGAGGGCGATCTCTACGCGTACAAGTGGGAGCAGGGAGCGCGTGAAGGCGGGAGTAGCGCATGCGGAAAAGTGGGAGCAGCGAACGCGTAAGAGCGGGAGTACAACCTAAAACACCTGTACACTGAAGGCCGTGCCGGACTACCGGAACCGTCTCATCGACCCCCTGCTGGGCGAGCTGCTGGCCGGCGTCCCGGCCGTCATGATCGTCGGGCCGCGCGCCGCCGGCAAGACCACCACAGCCGCCCGCCGTGCAGCCACCGTCGTCCGCCTCGACCGACCCGCCGAAGCGGGGGCTTTCCGAGCCGATCCTGACGCGGCGCTTCACAATCTCCCCGAACCCGTGCTCCTCGATGAGTGGCAGGAAGTGCCCGGAATCCTCGGAGCCGTCAAGCGGACGATAGACACCGACTCGCGACCGGGGCGATTCATCATCACTGGTTCGGTGCGTGGCGACATGGCGGGAGAGACCTGGCCCGGCACTGGCCGGCTTGTGAGGATCACGCTGCACGGAATGTCGATGCGCGAGCAGACAGGACGTACTGATGGTCCGGCGTTCTTGGATCGCATCGTGGAGGGTGAGAACGTTGGTGCACCACCCGCACTGCCTGACCTCCGCGGCTACGTCGAACTTGCGTTGCGCGGCGGCTTCCCGACGGCGATCTTCGGACCCGACCGCCTCCGCGAACGGTGGCTCGAAAGCTACGTCGACCAACTCATCACGAGAGACGCTGTCGAGGTCGGAGGTATCCGGGACCCTTCTCGGCTGCGGCGCTACATGCACGCCTACGCGCTCAACTCCGCAGGAACGGTTTCCGACACAACTCTCTTTGAAGCGGCGGGCCTCGACCGCAAGACGGCGCAGGGCTACGAGCGCCTGCTCTCCGACCTCTTCGTTGTCGAACCTGTACCTGCCTGGAGGACAAACAGGCTTCAGCGCCTCACCCACGGTCCAAAGCGTTATCTCGTGGATCCCTCGTTGATTGGCGCGATCCTCCGTGCCGATGTCGACACTGTTCTTCGTGACACGGATCTGATTGGCCGCTTGATCGACACGTTCGTTGTGTCCCAGCTTCGTGCAGAGCATGAGGTCACAAAGAGCCGCCCGCGCCTCTACCACCTTCGGGAGCAGCAAGGCCGCCGAGAGGTCGATGTCCTGTCGGAAATTCGCGGCGGACGTATCGTCGCGTGTGAGATCAAGGCTTCGGCGTCACCCGGTGTTTCCGATGCACGCCACCTCGCATGGCTGCGCGACCAGCTGGGCGACCGTTTTGTGGCTGGCATCGTGTTCCACACGGGACCAGCGACGTACACGCTTAGCGAGCGAATCACCGCGCTCCCAATCTGCAGGCTGTGGGGATAGGCCGCGATGCAGTTGAAAGGGTGCGTCGATGCATCTGACAGCTGGTAGCAGTCACGCCGCCCATTGCCGACGCTCAGTACGATCAAGCCACGCGGGATTCAGTCACTGAGAGATAGCAATGGAAGCAAACGTCTCAAACCCACGGGTCCTATTCGACGGGAACATCTGCTACGAGGTACCGCCCTTCCAGCGACCGTATGTCTGGACCGAGGAGGACCAGTGGCAGCCTCTCTGGGATGACATCGTGCGCGTCGTCGATGCCATTCTGGAGTTGCCGGACAGCGTTCAGTCTGGTGAGCCTCCCACACACTTTCTCGGGGCGGTCGTGCTCAAGTTCATCGAGACGTCCGCAGTCGAGGCAACGAAACATTCGATCATTGACGGACAGCAGCGGCTCATGACTCTGCAACTTCTCCTCGCCGCAGCTCAGCTCGTGCTGGAACAACACGGCGACGAGGCCGACGCTGAGAGCATTCAGGAGCTGGTTTCTAACGGCGCAAAACGTTTCCGCAACAAATCAAGCCGATTCAAGCTCTGGCCGTCACGTGTCGACCGGGGTTCGTTCGAAGTGGTCATGGACAAAGGGCTCGACGTCCCCGATGACTCGACCACCAGTCGCATCTGCCAGGCACACATGTTCTTTCGGGACGTGATCACGGAGTGGGCAGACGTAACGGGTGACCCTGACAAGGTCAAGGCGCGCCTCGCCACTCTGGCGCAGGTACTGCAGCAGCATTTACAGGTAGTTGCCATCAACTTGTCGAGCGGCGACGACGTTCAGTTGATATTCGAAACGCTCAACGATCGTGGAACACCGCTATTAGCCGCGGACCTCATCAAGAACTACGTTTTCCAGCAATGCGAGCTGATCGGTGCTGACGTCGACACATGGAGCGCAGCGTATTGGCAGGACTTCGATGAGGACTGGTGGCGCGACCAGGTCGCGCAAGGCCGCCTGTTTCGTTCTCGAATCGACCTGTTCCTGCAGTACTGGCTCACGATGCGTCTGCGCGACGAGATCCCAACCGAGGCTGTCTTTTCCCGATTCCGCACGCACGCCGAAGCCCACCTGCGTTCTGTTGTCGACGCCGAACCCTTCCTGAGAAGTCTCCGCCGTGACGCCGACAAGTACCGAGAATTGGTCACCCAAGGTGCTCATTGCGTCTGGACCGGCTTCTACGATCGAATCGTCGAAGCGCTTGAGCTTGGGACGTTCATCCCCTTGGTTCTCTGGCTCATCAGCGACAACCACGACGTACCGGAGGCGCAGGTTCACAAGGCGCTGTGCGCCTTGGAGAGTATGGCCATACGGCGCACTCTGCTCCGAATGACGATGAAGGACATCAACAAGCTCGTCGTCGCCATCCTCAGAGAACTGGATGGCAAGCCGATGGACGAGGTCGGCGACGTCGTCGAGCGCTACCTCGCTCAGCAGACCGCCGATTCGAGATCGTGGCCGTCCGATGGCGAACTTCGCGAGCTGCTTCCCTCGATCCGGTTGTACGGCAACATCAAGCAGAGCCGCTTGCGCGTCCTCCTTTCCGCTGTTGAGTTGGCTCAACGAACCCCGCTAACCGAGAACCTGGCGCTACCACAAAAGCTCGAGGTCGAGCATGTCATGCCGAGAGGCTGGCGCACCTATTGGGGAGAGGACCTCCGCGGTGACCATGAACTGGCGCCAAAGCGTGATGTCCTTGTGGACACTCTCGGAAACCTCACGTTGGTGACAAAGAAGCTCAACGGCACCCTTTCGAACCGTCCCTGGCGAGACGACGAGGTCGTCGCTGTGGCCGGTGCGCGGGAAGGCAAGCGAAAACTCCTCAGCCACTACAGCCTCCTCGTCCTCAACAAGAACATCGTCGACCAACATCCCGAAAGCTGGACCGAGCAGGATATTCGCGAGCGGGCCAAGCAACTCACCGAAGTGGTGATTTCGATTTGGCCAAGGTCGGGCTCCCCGTCCCGAGCCGAGGCAGTAAGGACTGAACTGGCGGCAACCAAGCAGGAGATTGAGCGGCTGGACGCACAGCCGGGGGCCGAGACCTCACGAGACCCATCGCGGAGGAGCCGGCTCTCACTGACCTCAGCCCGGGAGAGGTCCTCTCAGCTAACGGCCCTACGAATGGGACCGCGGCAACCTCAGCCGTCGCATCGCTTCGGTTGCATGGCTCCGCAGTGAAACAGCCGAGATAGCCTCATACCGGGCCGGATCAGGGAGGAACGGCGTGCCTGACATCGATAGGCGCCGAATCGGACTCGTCGGCTGCGTCAAGGAGAAGACGAATACCCCACAGCCCGCGGCCAAGCTCTACACGTCACCGCTCTTCCGAGGACGAGTCCGGTACGTAGAACGCTCGTGTGATAGCTGGTCCGTCCTGTCCGCGCTGCATGGCCTTGTCGAGCCAGCGACCGTGTTAGACCCTGCGACGACTCGCTCGAACGCCGGGTTTGCCTCAGCAACGCGGAGTTGAGCACGCACGCGGAGCGGCCTGCCCTGCTGGCGAGCGCTTGTCTCCGTTCGCCGCTCCTCCCTGACAGCTCAACTGCCGCGACGCCTATGTTTGGGAGTCACCCACAGTTGACCTAGCCTCTCTCTGTGCACCAGCCGCAGCCACTCCATGCACCGACTGACTCGGTCTCGTTGGCTCTAGCGTTGCATGCACACGAGAGCCGGCTGACCTTCTACGCAGGTGCTGGTCTCTCCATGCCGCCACCGACATCGTTGCCGAGCGCCGCTCAGCTGTCCCGTCAGATCGTCAGTGTTCTCGCCTCTTCAGTTGATTTGAGTGACATCGATCCAGGCGACCTCGTCGCGGTTGCGGATCGCATCGCCGCCACATCCCAGGGTCGCCAGTTGCTTCACATGGCGATCCTCGATGCCGCTGACTTCCTTGGCGCCCGAGCGAATTACGCACACGAGGTGCTTGCACTCCTGATCTGTGAGGGCTCGGCCACGGTGCTCGTCACCAACTACGACGACTGCATTGAAAGGTCTGCACCGCAACGGCTCACGGTCATCTGGTCTCCGACAGACCTCGGCCAGACCACAGGTGCACGGTTGCTAAAGATTCATGGATGTGCCACACATCGAGACAGCCTGCTAGTAACGAGTAGGGACCTAGCTGCTGTCCCGGACTGGGTGCGTTCGAGTGTTGCCACCCAGCTCTATACGGATGCGTTCGTCTTTCTGGGAATCGGCAGTCCGGCTGATTATGTACGTGAGGGGCTTGACAAACTAGCGGCCGCTGTAGACGCGAACAAGGTTCACATTGTAGATCCAACAATCGAAACGGCTTGGACGGCGAGCCTACTGTCACCCTGGCAGGTGATTCTGCCCCAACTGAACGCGGACCAGCGTCACGCCGAGACCGCTGAATCGTTCTGTGACTCTTTGTTGCGTGCATATATTCAAGTCTCGTTCTCGCATATTCGCGATCTAGTAGCCGGCAAGGCTGAGGACGCTCCACAACGAATGGGACTCGAACAACTACTCAAGGCGTTCTCAGATCACGACGCCGTGTACGTACTTCGATGGTTGCGGAGCGCATCCTTCAAGCTCAAGCCAGGCAAGTCGGTGACCCAGGCGTTGCCGACGAAACAGGGTCTTCTAGGACTCGGCGCTCTCTTGGGTTCCGGAAGGCGGAGTCAACTGCTCAGCGACGGCACCGTCCTAATCCATCCCGTCGCTCAGGAGCGAGAACATTTGGACACCGAGTCTGCGGTCCAGCCGCCTAGTGGTGGAGTTCCCGTACTCTTAGTCACGGTGCATGAAGCGGTATCTGGAAGTACCGTGGAGACGGAGCTGCGTTGCCGCGTTTGCGCCGCACGAACTGACAACCGCGTTCAGAGTGGTGCATCCATCCTGGTGGTGGTAGCCGGAGTATCCGGACGCTTGGTGTCGGAAGTGCTAGCCAATCCTGGAGACTCTCTGATGGAGCTTCTCGATCGTGCCACTCTTGCTGCAAGATCCGGAACGCCGGCTGACCTCGTAGCTCCTGCAGTCGCGGGCCACCTGCTCGACGGCGTCAACAGCGGCAGCGTCGTCGTTGTTAACGCGAATAGTCTTTTTGAGGCGGTGTGAGTGACACCTCCATTCGAAACGGACATCGAGTTGCTTAAGCTTGCCCGGCAAGTGCTGGCAGATTCGGGATATCGTGTGCAGGATAGTATGTGTGATGACATCTATTATGTGATCGCCGAAGATACAGACAACGTCGTGGCAGTAACGGCAATGCTAGAAGGCGGTGACCTCATAGCAGTTGAGCCGGTCCTTGGTCGCGCCTTGATCGAGCGCCTAAGCGATACACGTGTGGGTGCAAAGAGGTGGGACGGTTATGTTATATTACTAACTAGTGCAACACCGACGTCCGAAACGTCTCAAGGTCTCTTTGACTTGGCCTACAATCTCATTAATGTCAGGCGACTGATACGAGTTCGTGTGAAGCCAACCATTGCTGATGTGGCTCGTTCGCTGAGGCCGGTTCTTCCACTGACGGTCGCCGTGTCCGAGGCTGTTCTAACAGATCCACTCGCGTCGCTCGCAGAGCGGCTGAGGGAAAGTCTTGGGACTGCAGCGGTTAGCTCAGCAATGACCGCCTTTCGCGCTTCGGACCCGGGCGACGAGTTCGATCGAGAGGCGATCGACTCAAATCGCGATGAGCTGGAGGCCGAGCTCGATGAGTGAGTCGAGAGGTTCGCGAGATGGCCTCACCCGATTGATGATAGAGCGCTTCCGGGGCTTCGATGCGCCGCTAAGTCTTGACTTTGACGCATCAGCGGTCTTGCTCGCAGGCGCGAACGGAACAGGAAAGACGAGCCTGTTCGATGCAATTCAATGGCTGCTCCTGGACTCGGTGCCACGACTCAAGAGTCACCGAATGCATCGTAACGAAGAGTTCCTAGTCAACCGATGGCGACCACGGGAGCTGGCAGTCGTGGAAGCCGAGTGGCGGCTTGGCGGTCAGGCCGTTGTCGCAAGACGAACGGGAACGTCGGAGTCAAGTTTGCTGGAGGTAGTAGCTGAGGGTCAGACGTATCGAGATGCAGCCGGCGCGCAAAAGCTCGAGGATCTTCTCGTGCATGGCGAACTTCCCCTGGAGGAGATGCTCCTTACCAGCGGTCTACTCCAGCAGGATGATCTTCGAGCGCTTCTGACGACCAAGCCACAGGAACGATACCGGCGAATTCTAAGACTTCTCGGGTTGCGTGTTCTAGAGAGGTTCGACGTCTACGCGGCGAACCGTCTGCGTGATGCGCGTAAGGATCTGAAAGACCGACGGATGGCCTTGGAGAAACAGCAGCGAACGGTTCAATCGATGCTGGAGGAGTTGGAAACTCTTCAGTCGCAGGTCGAAACCGGTCCAGCCGCGTCTGCCTTTGCCGAAGCGATTGTGTCGGTGCTCGATGGTTCGGAACTGCTCTCCCTAGCGCAGTCACCTCAAACGCTCGAGGATGCGGCAGCCATTGGCGGCGCGGCGCGGAGCCTATTCGACCAGGTGAGTCGTGTTCTGTCCTCGTTGTCTGCCTTACCCGACGAGGTCCCGGTGGACCCTTCGCAGGAGTTGGAGACCGTCCAGGGCGAGCGCAGACGGATTCAGGACGCGATTACGCAGGCGGTGCAGACGTTGGATGATGCTGAGATTGCGGTGCGGGAAGCGGAGTCGGTGCACGACCTCGTCGGTCGACTCGCAGCTGCCGCACTTCCTATGCTCGACACGGCCGCCAAACAAACGCCATGTCCGGTGTGCGGCACTCTGATTTCCCCGAGTCTCGTGGCGGAGACATTGGCTCTCCGGTCTCAGGATGCTGCCGCCCTCGTTGCTGCCACAACAGCAAGTGAGTCGGCCGGTCAGGCGGTTAGACAGCTACAGGCGCAGCTCGCTGCGGAAAGCGCAATCGAGAATCCCCTCCTACAAGCTGCTGCTGACCGGAGGCGAATGGCGGCAGACTTGAGGCGAGGTTTGTTAGAGCTTTCCAGTTTGATCCGACCCGTTAACGAATCTCCGCTTGGCATCAACCCTGGCGCTCTTCCACAGCTACCGCCGATTTCGGATTCCGCCTACGGCGACGCGCAGCTGCTCTCTTGGTGGACGGAACGTGGCTCCAATACAGTCGTCGTCCCAATCAGGGCGGTCGCCGCGGAGTTGAACCGGGTTGCGCACACAGCGGAGACCGCTAGTGCAGCTGCCGCAGCCGTGAAATTGGCAGCTGAAAGATCGGCGGCACTACCTCGGCGCGAGGTGCAGTACCGAGAAGAGCTCCTGCGCCTGCAAGAGCTCGTCGATGAGGAGGCCGCAGCAAGTCGAGAACAAGGTGCGGCTGCATCCCTGGTAGAGCGCACTCAAGTTGCAGTGACTGAACTGTTCCGTGAACGTTTCGACGCTCTGGCGCCGTTGGTAAACGACATTTACGCCCGCCTGGATCCTCATCCAGCATTCAAACAGTTGAGTCTCCTTGTGGAAACGTTCAGAGCCCAGGGCACGGCTACAGCCAGCGTTATGGACGAAGAGAAGAATGTCCGCGCCAATCCGATGTTGGTTTTCTCGTCTGCACAGACGAACGCCGTGGTGTTGGCTCTGTTCCTCGCGCTGGCGTGGGCAGCCGGGGATGGCGGACTGCCATTCATCCTGCTCGACGATCCGTTGCAGGCGATGGACGATGTGAACGCCTTGGGCATGGCCGACCTCTGTCGTCGGCTTCGCAGGCAGCGCCAGCTTGTCCTCGCGACTCACGAACAGAGGTTCGCGAGTTTGCTCGAAAGAAAACTCGTCGGCCGGGCCGAAGGAGAAGACTTAATTGTTCATGCTTTCGTTGGGTGGACTCGAGCTGGCCCGACTATCGAGAGCCGGCGTATCTCGCCGCAGTTCAGCGACTCTGCGATCCAGGTGCTTGCCTCATAGAAAGGCCGAGAGGCTGCCTACGGATAAGGGGAGGTCGCTCCCACGCCGTCATGGTCCGGTTGCGCCACAGGCGGCCTGTCCTACCTGGGCACTCCGGTGTGGAAAGCACAACGATGCTCTAGTCAACGGCCGAAATCGCTGATCGCCTCTACTGACGGGCGAAGATGATCAGTAGAAACTAGTGCCCGCGTCCTTGACCCACATTTAGTTGTTGGAGAACGACTCTGTGCCGCCGTGCATTACCCCTAGTATGCAGTTCTCGTCAGCAAGCAAGCACGTGTGGAACCGGAGCACAGATTTGTCTCGATCCCCACGATTGCGTTGCAGCCAAGCTCGTTGCCGGCCGCGACAAGGACTTCGAGTTCGCCGCTGCTCTGCTCCGAGAAGAACTGGTGGACGCGGGCACAATCATCGAAAGGATCGAGGCCCTCCCGGTCCCGTCCAGCCAGAAGCAGCTCCTCTCCAGTTGGGTGAGGGCGAGAGCGGCAAAGGCACTGGGCACTTAGCGTTCAGTGCAGTCTCGTCAACGCGACTCGGGGCGCGAAAGCTTTCGGGTAACCGGCATCGTGGGCCTTCTCGTGGCCAAAGTTGGAGCCCTTGTGGGAAGCGACAAGCCCAAGGACGCTCAAGACATCGTGTGGCTCTTGGAAGCGTGGCCCCCGGAGGTCCGAAAGGAGCAGCCGCCGCCGTCCAAGAGATCATCGCCTTCGAGCGCGCCGACGTCGAAGCCGCGCTCGTCCGACTGGCAGTCGAGTTTGGCGACGTCGCACGGGTAGGCCCGCGCCTTCGCTCGCTTCACCGCGCCGTCGGACGTTCGCTGAGAGGCGCCAAAAGAGAGCAGGGACGCCTCTCGGCTCAGGGATCTGGCCATCGAATTTCGGCTTCCTCCTTATCTGACTGGGCCTTGATGGACACCGGCCAACACGTCAGGAGCGCTCGATCAGACCCTCGCGGAGAGGTTGTAGGGAAAAAGTAGGGATGGAAATCCATCCCTACTTTTGCCCTACTTTTGTCTCGCGAGCCGCTAATTGATCGTGCCTGCCCTTTCGTGGTGCCGCGAACAAAGCCCAGGTAGAGCCCTCATTCAGGCCAACTGGAGCCGACCCCAACAGACCCCAGAGAAGGCTCGGAGATGACTCATAACCCGACGCTTCCTCGGACTTTCGGCACCCGGTCGGTCGGGGAACCTTTCGGCCTGGCCGGCCCCGTGACCAATCCATCGTTCTTGAAGCGCCCTTCCTTGGTGGCGTCCCGTCAGGACTCGCCCCCTGCATCTGTCGGCGCGCCGCTCCGAGTCTAATGACCGAACACAGAAAGTCGTAGACTCTATGCAGTGGCTCCTGTACGGACGCTGACTCCTTCTGATGAAGAGAAGCCAATACTGAGTGCCCAGCTCTTCTTGGGTAAGAACAAACTGGGCGCTCTCGATTTCTCTGTGGACGGTCTCAGTTGGACACCTAAAGGCAAATCACCTACTTACTTTCTATCCTGGTACCAGGTAAAAGAATCCCTCACAAGGCCAACTGCCCATCCTGATGACGTTAAGACAGTCCTCACAACACCCGAACGACTTCAAACGTTAAGGGACATCCTCGAGTCAGATGAATACGTCAAAATCGACAGCACCGACCAGCTCCTTTCGTTTTTCGGCTACGAAGACGTCAGCACCCTCGGTGAATACCTGTTTGAGGCAGTTGAACTTGAGGAACCCCTTAACTTCGGCGCTGATGTGTTCGGGGTCGACATGTTTACAGATGGCCACAGTGTCGGGCTTTCTTATCCGTTCAACGTTGGCAGCCTTTGGACGACCCTCCACGAGTTGGACGATCTATATTATCTTCAGTTCAAATACGGCGAGCTAGCTGATAATATTCGAGAGGTCGAGCACTTCGACGTACTGATTGAGCCAGACCCCGAACCTTGGAACTGGGATAACTGCGTGGAGATGGCCGGCGATACCGTCATAGTGTTTGACACGGAGTATCCTTATCGACGGGCGATGAACGGGTCGAAGACTATACAACACTGGATAACAGAGCGGTTCGAGAAGCATTATCCTGGACTTTTCGTGGAGGTGGATACGAAACTTCCCGCTACTGCGACGCTTCTTGCGGTTCGACAGGGAAACTGAAGTGGTTGAGGCGAACCTGTGGCACGCCGGAGCTACGCGTTGCCAACGTGCCCGTTACTTGCTCGGTCGACTAGCAACAGGAGGCTGAGCAGTGGCCGACGACCAACTGACATTGAAGCTCCTCACGGAGGATGGAAAGACGCAGCCTGGCTTAAAGGCGGAAGTCTTCTTGGGCCGTAAGAAGCTCGGTGTTCTGGACGCCGCCCAGGACGGTCTTAACTGGACGCCCTCGGTCACCTTGTCCTCAGGTCGGTCCTCCCTACGCCCGTCGCCAGTCACCTATTACATCCGCTGGCACGAATTGCGAGAGCATTTCCAGTCGACGAGTACCGAAAACGTCAGTGACCTCGTGACGTTTTCGTTAGCCGTTGCCCACCTTCAGGAACTCCGGTTGCTGATAGAGGTGAAGCACCGCGTGCTGGTCTCGGATATCGAAACACTTCTCGACTTCTATGGGTTCGAGACTCTCTCCGACCTGGCATCGTACATCGATGACACGATCGAATTCGACCCAGATGTTTTCCTCGAACGTGCTGGTGACGCTTTAGAGCTAAGCGTCGGGGGCTATAGCGCGGAGCTTGAGTTTCCCTTGATTTTGGGAGACCTGTGGTCGACCGCAAGGGATTACGACGAACTGATCCAAGCCCGAGACGCGTACGACGAACTGGAGTGCGAGATCAAGGCATTGGAGGGCTTTGACGTTCGCATCGAGCCTGACGATGAATACAACCCGATATCGCCCGTCGAGCCTTATCCCTACAAACGGGCTATGAGAGCATCGGCGGCAATCAACGACTGGATCGCGGAACGGTTCGAGAAGAACTACCTCGGTCTCACCGTGGAGGTGGCCACGAGGCTGCCTTACACGGCCACGCTCTCTCAGGCCCGGCAGAAATCCACTTGATGAGGCGAGCCGTGTCAGCGAAAGTGACTCCGATTCTGCAGTTGCAAGACCTCTCAAAGTCCCCTCGGAGGCTCGCTCTCATGCTCCCGCAGCGCGATCCACAGTAAGACCAATCCGCGTTGACGAACGACTGCTACCCCCATACCTCTTCCGGCCCGTCCCGTCGGCAAAAAAGCCAACATTCGAGCCAACAAACCCGTCCCAGAGCGTCGCACGCAGTTGCACGCTGTTGCGCAAGAACCGCGGGACGGCTGTTTGGACCGGCCAAAATGCGACGATGCGGGACGATCCGACACATGCTGCAACAGTACTGAGCTACCTACGGATTAGAAGGTTGTGAATGCGGTCCAGTTTGAACATCGCATCGACGTGCTCCGAACCGTCCCTAGCCGCTGCTCGGGCCCAGTCGATCTTGTTCGTGCGTGCACGACCAGAGCCCACGATCGGCCGCCACTGCAATTCTGTCTGGCTTCGACGACTCGATGATCCGCCACCTGTCGCGCCCAAACGGCGTGAACCACAAGAACGAGTCGGGTAGAT
>Ga0224555_1001305_pt1 | contig 35216 bp, 32 predicted proteins | sample 714S23034metaG_FD_180687 | JGI IMG/M metagenome (GOLD analysis project Ga0224555, IMG submission 180687) | Peat soil microbial communities from Stordalen Mire, Sweden - 717 S2 30-34 | ecosystem: Environmental > Terrestrial > Soil > Wetlands > Peat | place: Sweden: Norrbotten County, Stordalen... | reverse complement strand
CACAACGCCAGAAACTGGTCATACGCTGAAAGGCCACGCGTCTGACGCACGGGAGGAAATCGTTCAACACAGCGAGCAAACTCTTGTGGGTGGAGCGCAGACATCACTTGAGCAAAAACGCAACTGAAAGGTATCATGAACCCGATTTTGGCTCACCCCTCTGCCAAGTCGATCACACTCACCCTAAGTTCCAAGTGCCTCGATCCAGTGATGATGCGCATCGCCACTCTCCTCTTAACTGGACAGCACTGATGCGAAGCATCAGCCGCAGCGGGTCAGCAGGTCGATGGCGCCTGGGAACCTTTTACCGGGTGTGAAATGGCTTGGCGCGCTGCGGCTGGGCTTCGCCCCAGCCGCGATCCGGTGTGCGTGTTGACCCGCACTTCCAATCCCACCCTTGCGGGTGACGGACGTTGAGTTCCAATCGGGAACCTGCGACGCTCAACCTGGAACCGATCGAATGCCGTGAAACGTACTGAAAATCTGTTGATAGTCGCCGACACCGAGCATGACGCGAACATGCTCTACGCGGTCGGCATGTTCGTGCCGGACCCGTTCATTTATCTCCGGGTGCGCGGCAGGGACTACGTCGTGATGAGCGACCTCGAAATAGATCGCGCACGCCGGCAGGCGGCGCATTGCCACGTGCTTTCGCTCGGCGGTTACCAGGAAAAACTGCGGAAAGCCGGCGACCGGAATGCAGGCTTCGCCGAGGTCGTCCGATGCATTCTGCGCGAGATGCGGGTTCGTTCCGTTCTCGTGCCGCACGATTTCCCGCTCGGTCTTGCCATCAAATTGCGAACGCTCGGCGTGAGCGTCAACGCCGCCGACGGAGCCTTTTTTCCCGAGCGCGAGCGAAAATCGCCGGTCGAAGTCGCGAAAATCAGGGCGGCGCTGGCCATGGCCGAGGCGGGCATGGCCGAAGGCATCCGGGCGCTCAAGTCTTCCAAAATCGGGAAGGACCGCCGCCTGGTGTATCAAGGCGAATCTCTCACTTCGGAGAAGCTTCGCGCGGTCATTGACATCGCCATTCTTCAACGCGGTGGTGTGGCGAACCGGACGATTGTCGCCGGCGGCAGGCAGGGATGCGATCCGCACGAGCCGGGCCACGGCCCGTTGCGCGCGCACGAGCCGATCATCCTCGATATCTTTCCGCGCTCGCAAGTGACCGGTTACTTTGGCGACATCACACGCACCGTCGTCCGCGGCCGGGCCAGTGAAGCCGTCCGCAAACTGTACGACACGGTCCTTCAGGGCCAGAAACTGGGGTTCGAGAAAGTCCGCGCCGGTGTCCCCACCCGCGAGGTTCATGGAGCGGTGCGGGAATTTTTTGACCGGCAGGGCTACAAGACGGGGAAGCGGGCGGGCCGGATGGAGGGGTTTTTTCACGGCACCGGACACGGTCTGGGACTGGAAATCCATGAGGCGCCGCGCCTCGGCACCAACTCGGGCGGAGTTCTCAAGCCGGGCCACGTCGTCACCATCGAGCCGGGTCTTTATTATCCCGGTCTGGGCGGCGTTCGATTGGAAGATGTCGCCCTCGTGACAGACACCGGTTTCCGGAATCTGACCCGGTTCGAAAAGGTGTTGGAAGTCTGATTGCGGAACTGCCGCGGTTTTCGAGTGTGTGCCAAAGCGCCGCGCCCCGTGCTGAAAGCGGGACTTCCTGTCCCGCCTGTAAATGCGGGATGACGCCGGGTTTTGAGCAAATCAGCTTGAAAGAAGCGGCGTTGTGTCGTGGCACGCCTTCCGCTGGCGCATTGAACGTGGCAGTGCACAATGTTGTCACAGAACTTGAGCCTTGGGAGGGTTTCCGGCCGTTCCGGACTTTCGGGAGGCTCGGAATGGAAAAGTTGGTTTTGTTATGATGTGGGATCCACTATGGCTGCTCTTCGCGATACCGGGGCTCATCCTCGGCATTTACGCACAGATCAAGCTCTCGTCGGCTTATGGCAAATACACACGAGTCGGTGTCGAATCGGGGTTGAGCGGCGCCGAAGCCGCCCGCAAGATCCTCGACCATGCCGGCTTGACGGACGTGCCGGTGGAGGAGGTAGGCGGCCGCTTGACCGACCATTACGATCCCTCGAAAAGGGCCCTGTTTCTGTCTGCCGACAATTACAACGGGCGGTCGATTGCGGCGGTGGGTGTGGCCGCTCATGAGACCGGTCACGCACTGCAGCAGCAGGCAGCTTACGGCCCGATGACATTCCGGATGGCCATCGTGCCTGTCACCCAGTTTGCGTCGCAGGCGTATTCGTTGATTTTCATGGCCAGCTTGTTCATGTTATGGACCCGCCACACGGCCATGTTTTCGCACTTGATCTGGATCGCCGTCGCGGCGTTCGCCGTGGTGACGTTGTTCCAGGTCGTCACCCTGCCGGTGGAATATGACGCCAGCCGGCGTGCCAGGGAACAACTCTCCCGTCTGGGCATCATCCAGGGCCACGAAACCGAGGCCGTGCGGCAGGTTCTGGGGGCCGCCGCCCTGACTTATGTCGCGGGCATGGTCAGCGCAGTCCTGAATCTTCTCTATTTGCTGTCCATTGCTCGCAACCGCAACTCGTAGTTCACTTCCGGCGCGGCCACGATGCAAGATCCCATGCATGTTTCGATCCAGATTCGGTCATTGAGCGAAAATATGAATTGGGAGCTGGATCGGTTAATTTTCTTGCGAACCCGCGGTTGAATCCCAACTCTTGATTCCGATCCTTTTATGGTTTCAAAAGTTAAACATCAAAAGCCCACCGACCGGAAAATCCGCCGTGGGATCGCCCGGATCGCCCGGGGGCGCGCCAACCGGCCGCGACGGGGCAAGACGTTGCCGGAGAAGGAATCCTCCAAGGGCGGCGAGAAAGCTCTGAAACCGGAACTTCCCCCGGTCGAGGACAAGGACATTGCGCTGCCGGCCCAAGTGGCGGAACCCCCTGCCGCGGCGGGAGCGAAGTCCGACGAAGTCTCCATCCACGGCCGGGAGCGGTTGAGTTACGACGGCGATACCGCCATCAAACTTTACCTGCGTGAAATCGGGCTGGTCAAACTTCTGACGCCACAGGAGGAGATCGAACTGGCCGCGCGTATCAAGAAGGGCGACAGAAAGGCCCGCGAGCAGATGATCAAGGCGAACCTGCGGCTTGTGGTCAAAATTGCGCGGGACTATGAAGGCATCGGCCTGCCCCTCCTGGATCTCATCAGCGAAGGCAACATCGGTTTGATGAAAGCCGTGGAGCGGTTCGATCCTTCCAAGGGCGGCAAGCTTTCCACTTATGGATCCTGGTGGATCAAGCAATCGATCAAGCGCGCCCTGGCCAACCAGTCCAAAACGATCCGCCTGCCGGTCCATCTGGTGGACAAGATTTCCAAGATGCGCCGCACCGCCATGCGCATGCAGGAGGAATTGGGCCGCGAACCCACGGACGACGAACTGGGCAAGGAGCTGGGGATTTCAGCCTCGCGCGTCTCGCAGATGCGCATGGCGGCCATCCGCCCGGCTTCGCTCGATGCGCCGATCGGCGACGAGGATTCGAACAATTTCGCCGAGGTCGTCCAGGACGAAAGCGCGAACACTCCGTATGAGCAACTCGAGGAGAAAACCGTGAAGCGGATGCTCCAGGAAATGGTCAAGACACTCGATCCACGCGAGGCCACCATCCTGCGCTCCCGGTTCGGGCTCGACGGTGGATCGGAAAAAACCCTCGAGGAGGTAGGTGAAAAATTCGGGGTCACGCGGGAGCGCGTCCGCCAGATCCAGAACATTGCCTTGCGAAAGCTGCGGAAGATGATCGAAAAAATCGAGGCGATCAAGACCTGAGTTTTGATTTACAGCCGGACCGGTTTTTGCGAACCATTCCCCAAAAACCCGACCACGCGACATGACAAACGCCACTGCTAAACTATCGGACATCGAACGCGCCATACGGAATGTCCCTGACTTTCCGAAGCCGGGAATCCAATTCAAAGACATCACGCCCGTCCTGGCCGACGCGGGCCTCTTCGCCGCTGCCGTGGATCTGCTCGTCGATGGTTTCAAACCGGGCTCCGTGGATGCGGTCGTAGGCATCGACGCCCGCGGGTTCATTTTTGCCGCCGCGGCGGCGGTCAAGTTGCAGGCCGGGTTTGTGCCCGTGCGGAAGAAAGGGAAACTCCCCTACAGGACCCACGAGCAGGAATACGCTCTCGAGTATGGCACCGCGACCATCGCCGTCCACGTGGACGCATTGAAGCCCGGGAGCCGGGTGTTGCTGATCGACGATTTGCTGGCCACCGGCGGGACGGCCGCCGCGGCCGTGGCGCTCGTGGAAAAACTCGGCGCGCAAATCCTGGAAATCTCATTCCTGATTGAATTGAAATTCCTCAACGGCCGCGACCGCCTCAAAGGCCAGCGCGTCCGCTCGCTGGTGGTTTATTGATCACCGCAATTGAGTTTTCATTTTGCGCGTTCCCGCTAGACTGGGATCCGTGCATTGGCTCCAGGCAATCGACACGGACCTGTTCCGTTTCATCAATCAAACGCTGAGCAACTCCTTCTTCGATCTGCTCATGCCATTCGCCAGCGGGAACCGGTTTTTTATTCCCGCCGTTCTGGCGGCGGCGGCGTTCCTGGCCTGGAAGGGCGGAGCGCGGGGCCGCCTCTGTCTCCTGATGCTGATCCTGATTGTCTGGCCGGGGGATTCCTACGTTTGCAACACGATCAAGCACGCCGTCGCCCGGCCGCGCCCGTTCGTCACGCTCGCAGACGCGCGTTTGCCCGCCAGCAGCGGCGGGGGACTGGCGGCGGCCCCGACAATGGGAAGCCCGGAACGCGGCCCGATCCCGGGTCCCGGCCGGGGCGATTACAACAGCATGCCGTCGTCGCATGCGGCCAATTGGTTTGCCGCCACGATGATTTTCCTGGTCTATTATCGCCGGAGTTGGCGTTTCCTGCTGCCTCTGGCCTGCCTCGTCGCGTTTTCGCGGGTTTACAATGGCGTGCATTATCCCAGCGACGTTCTCGCCGGAGCCATCCTGGGAGCCGGCTATGCCGCCGCCGGCTTGTGGGCGTTCGAAGCGATCTGGCGATGGGCCGGGCGACGGTGGTTTCCACTGTGGTGGGAGAAACTCCCGTCGCTACTAAATGCCGAATGCGGAACGCAGAATCCAGAAGTTGAAGTTGGAAACCCAAAACCAAGTGCTCAAGACTCTCCAAAGGCGCCTCTCGACCCTCAAATTTCGGCTGATACCCATTGGCTCCGACTCGGCTATGTGCTGATCGGAGTGTTGTTGCTCTTCCGCCTCTTTTACCTTGCGAGCGGCGTCATCGAGCTGACCGAGGATGAAGCGTATCAGTGGACGTGGTCGAAGCACCTGGCGCTTTCCTATTACAGCAAACCGCCGTTGATCGCCTATACCCAGTTTCTTGGCACGCATCTCTGGGGCGATACGGAATTGGGGGTCCGCTTTTTTTCCCCGGTCATCGCGAGCATCCTGGGTCTTTTGTTGCTCCGTTTCTTTGCGCGTGAAGTCAACGCGCGCGCCGGCTTTTTCCTGCTGCTCATCATCACGGCGACTCCCCTGATGGCGCTCGGGTCCATCTTGATGACGATCGATCCGTTGTCGATTCTATTCTGGACCGCCGCGATGATGGCGGGGTGGCGCGCCGTGCAACCGGAGGCTGGAACCGGGTGGTGGCTCTGGACGGGGTTGTGGATGGGGTTGGGTTTCCTGAGCAAATACACGGAGCTGTTTCAACTGCTCTGCTGGATCGTGTTCTTCAGCCTGTGGAGACCGGCTCGCGCGCAGCTTCGCCGGCCCGGACCTTACCTCGCGTTGCTCATCAACCTGGCCTGCGCCCTGCCCGTGATCCTCTGGAATCAACAACATCAGTGGATTACCGTCACCCATGTCGCCGAGGATGCGAGCATCGACCGGGTCTGGCACCCGACGCTGCGCTATTTCTTCGACTTCATGGGCCAGGAGACCGCGCTGCTGAATCCTATTTTCTTCGGGGCGACGATCTGGGCTTCGATCTTTTTCTGGCGGCGGAGCCGGAACGACCCGCGGTTGGTTTACCTGTTCAGCATGGGCGCGCCCCTGTTTTTATGCTATGGGCTCTACACGTTCCACTCGGGTGTCCTGCCGAACTGGATCGCGCCTTCCGTGCTGCCCCTCTTCTGCCTGATGACCATTTACTGGGACACGCGGTGGCGGCTGGGCAGCCGGGCCATCAAGGGATGGCTCATCGGCGGGCTCGTCATCGGGTTCGCCGTGGTGTCGCTGTTGCACGACACCGACCTGATCCAGAAAGTCGCCGGCCGGCCCTTGCCCCCCAAACCCGATCCCTTGACCCGGGCGCGCGGTTACCGGGCCATGGCCGGGATGGTAAACCAGGCGAGGGAAAAGTTGCTCGCGGAAGGTAAGCCGGTTTTCATCATCGGCGCCCATTACGGCATCACCGGCCTCATCAGTTTCTATCTGCCGGAAGCAAGAACCAACGTGGTCAGGCATCCGCTCGTTTTCTTTCTTTCGTCGGACCGGCCGCTCAACCAGTACTATTTCTGGCCGGGTTATCGGGAGCAGCACGACGGGCAGAACGCCATCTTCGTGCGCGAGATTTCCGGGCCTCCGCTGGTGCACGATTGGGTTCGCAGGTGGCTGGCTGGCCAAACCAACCTGCTCCGCCACCCACCGGAACCCGCGGCGGCCCCTCCCGTGCTCTCGAAGGAGTTCGATTCCGTGACCGATCTGGGTTTGTATTATGTCCTCTATCGCGGCCGTGTGTTCCACACCCTCCAACTCTTTGAATGCCGCAACCTCAGATGAGTGCGCCGCGCCGCCGCGCGCCCGCACCTTCCCGATCCTCGACTATGATCTGGCTGCGACGCTCACCTCCGGCCAGGTCTTTCGATGGGAATTTCAGGATCGTTGCTGGACCGGCGTGATCGGGAAACGCTGGTTGCGGCTGAGTTCGGAGGGAGGTTCGATCACGGCGGAGACCGCCGAACCGGTCGCCGACTGGAACTGGTTGAGGGATTACCTTCAAACCGATCTGGACCTCGGCGCGGTGCTCGAGACGTTTCCGGACGATGAACCGATGCGGGCGGCGGTGGATTCATGCCGGGGACTGCGCCTGTTGCGCCAGGAACCCTGGGAATGCCTGGCGTCCTTCATTCTCTCCTCCACGAAACAAATCGTGCAGATCCGGCAGATCGTCGCGTTACTCTGCGAACAATTCGGCGAGCCGATCCCAGGACGGCCCGGCGGGCCGCCCGCCCGCGCCTTCCCGTCGGCGGATCGCCTTGCGCGCGCGTCGGAATCCGGGTTGCGGGCGTGCAAAATGGGTTTTCGCGCGCCTTACCTGCTGGCCACGGCCCGGCGGGTGGCGGAAGGCGAAGTCGATCTCGATCGCCTGCGCGAATTGACGCTGGAAACGGCGCGCGCGGAACTGATGAAGCTGGCCGGCGTGGGAAGGAAAATCGCCGATTGCGTCCTGCTGTTCGCCTATGGGTTTCCATCGGCGTTTCCCGTGGATGTCTGGGTCGTAAAGGCATTTCAGGGGCTTTACTTCCCGAAACGCCGCGTGAAGGCGGCGCGGTTAAGGAGATTTTCCGAAACTCACTTCGGTCCGAACGCCGGCTACGCGCAGCAATACCTGTTTCACTACATGCGCACAAATGCGCGGCGGTCGCTCTTCATCCAATGAAAACCCTCGATGTGCTCTTCACTCCGGCTGATTTCGCGGCGCTTTCGCGGCGCAATCTCGACGATACCTTGTGCGTGGTCTTTGACGTCTTTCGCGCCACGAGCTCCATGGTGGCGGCCCTGGCGAATGGCGCTCCGGCGATCATTCCCGTGGCCGAGATTCCGGAGGCGCTGGTCCTCCGTCGGCAGGATCCCGGCGTGCTGCTCGCGGGTGAACGCGACGGCGTCCGGATCCGCGCCGGGCTCACCGGCGGCCAGGACTTTGACCTGGGCAATTCCCCGCGCGAGTTCACGCGGGAGGCGGTTTCCGGTAAAACCATTGTGATGACCACCACCAACGGGACCCGGGCCCTGCGCGCTTGCGCTCATGCGCGCGAGGTTCTGATCGGCTCGTTTCTCAACCTGAAGGCCATCGCGGACAAAATCGCACAGGACCGCCCGCAAAACCTGCTGATCGTTTGCAGTGGAACCTTCGACCAGGCGGCCTACGAGGACGCATTGGCCTCAGGTGCGCTTTGTGAACTGGTGTGGCAGGACTTCGCCGCCGGCGACGTTTCCGATTCGGCTCTCATGGCCCGGCGTCTGTTCCAGCAGGCGCAAAGCGAATTGCCGGAAGCGGCATCCCAGTCCCGCAACGGGCGGCGGTTGCTGGGTCGTCCCGAATTGCGGGAGGACGTGGCGTTCTGCCTGCGGCGGGACATATTTGCCTTTGTCGCCGGTCTGGGTCCGGACGCGAAGGTCAGGATGATCCGGAACGGGTGATTCACGGCGCGTCGATGCCGCATCCAAATCATCGAACATTCAACAACCCTTTGACAGGGCCGACCTGCGGGCCGGCCAGGACGCGCGGCAGCGCGTCCCTACCCATGAGCCGCTACGCCGTCTTCCGGTAGCTCGCCACGACCCACTCGCTCAGCACCTTGTCCGGCGCTTCCACGGCGTCACGGTCGATCATGAATTCCTGCGGACCGGAATTCCGGGTGATCAACTTGAGGCCGAACTGAAAATCCTTGAACCGCGTCGCGCACAGGTCGCGCATGGATTGTGATTTCGCGAGCGCTTCGTCCACCAGCAGGTCCGTGGCGGCCTCGGTGAACCGGATGTTGATTCCGTGAGATTCCTGGAATCGGCGGGCAAATTCCTGGACCAGTTGGCGCGCGACCTGGCGCTCTTCCAGACCCGGATCAACCAGGATTTCCTTGAGCTCCGCCGCCGGATTCTCCACCAGGTCGCCCGTGACGACAAACCGCTTCACCGTGCTAGAGGGCAACTCGAATTTGTGGTCGCGAAAGAGGCGCTCACACACCGTCATCAGGCCGCGCGCGCCGGTTTGCTCGCCGCCGGCCTGTTCGGCAATGCGCCGCATGCCTTCTTCGGAAAAGAGCACCTCGATCCCGTAAGCCGCAAAATCCTCTTCGTACTGGCGGATGATGCTGCCCTCGGAATTTTTCAGAATCAGGAAAAGGTCGTCGGCGTTCAGTGAATGGCAGACGACGCGCACGGGCAGCCGGCCGATGAACTCTGGCTCGAATCCGAACTCGATGAAGTCCCGTGTTTGCGCCGCGGCAAGCACTTCCTCGGAAGTTTCGGGCGGTTGTTCCCGAGCGGCGAACCCGATGGTGGCCTCGCGCAGCCGTTTGCGGGTGATTTTTTCCAGGCCGTCAAACGCACCGCTGACGATGAAGAGAATGTGCTTCGTGTTGATCGTGCCCGGCGATTTGCGCCCCCGCTGCGATTCCATCATGGCCTGGATCTGACCAGCGATGTCCGTCGGCGATCGGACCGGGACCTCGGTTTCCTCCATCAGCTTCAGAAGGTTTGTCTGGACGCCGCGCCCGCTGACGTCGCGCACGGCCAGGTTGCCGGCCGCGGCGATTTTGTCGATCTCATCGATGTAAATGATTCCGTACTGGGCGCGGGCGACGTCGCCCTCCGCGAGGCGGACCAGATCGCGCACCATGTCTTCGACGTCGCCGCCGACGTAGCCCGTTTCCGAGAATTTTGTGGCGTCGGCTTTGACAAAGGGCACGCCGATCAATTCCGCGACGCTGCGGATGAGATAGGTTTTGCCGACGCCGGTGGGGCCGACAAGAATGATGTTTTGTTTGGCGTAGTTCGGGCTCTCCGCGCCTTCGAGGGCCATGCGCACGTGGTGATAATGGTCGCAGAGCGCCACGCTCAAGACCTTCTTGGCCTCATCCTGCCGGATCACAAAGCGGTCGAGATATTCCTTCACCTCGCGGGGCTTGAGCTTGAACTCGAAGGCGCCGGGCTTTGTTTCAACTCCCGGTGGCGGCGGTTCGAAGCCGGCCTGGGTCGAGGGGGACGCCGTCTCTCCGCTTTGAAAATGCTGGCGGACAAAATCCGAAAGGTGCCGCTGAAACTCCTCCGGCGGGAGAGGTCCGTGTGGAGTGGACGCGTTCATGATTCGGTCGCTTGCAATCCCGGTTATCCGGGATCATTCTTGTCATCATAACCCACTTTTGCCATAAGACCAGAGCGTGAACGCAGATTTCCCATGCGCGAATCCAGAGTGGTTTGCGGCGGCCATCCGGCGCTTCGACGAGGAGAATTCCCGCGATCCGTGTGCGGAGGTCGTCCACGGAGTGGCGCACCCGCGCGAGGCCCTTTACGCCCGACGGCTGACCGATTGGGTGTTGAAACTCCGCCCGGACGCCTCCGAGGAACTCCGGCTGGCGGCGCGTTCGCAGCACCTCTGCCGTTGGAAGATTCCGCGCGATTCCTACCCCATGACGCGCGCCGGCTATTTGCGCTGGCGCGAGGCGCTCAAACAGTTCCACGCGCAGAAGGCGGGCGAGATTCTGAGGGAGGTCGGTTACCCGGACCCCATCGTTCACCGGGTGCAAAACCTGAACTTGAAAAAGGATTTTCCCGGCGATCCGGAAGGCCGGGTCCTGGAGGACGCCCTGTGTCTCGTCTTCCTCGAACATCAACTGGCCGATCTCGCCGCCAAAACGGGCGAGGACAAGGTCATCGGCGCCTTGAAGAAATCCTGGAATAAAATGACGCCCGCCGGCCAGGCGGAGGCGGCGAAGCTCTCCTTCGGCCCGCGCGAGAAGGCCCTGCTCGAGCGCTCCCTGAATGTCCGCCCCGCCGACGGATTCCCGCGCCGCGGACCGTGAGCATTTCCAAAGAAAACGGGCCTTGCGATTTTGCGGCCGCCGGGTAATCTTCACGGCCATGGGTCGGGGTCGTAGCTCAGTTGGTAGAGCGACTGGTTCGCAATCAGTAGGTCAGGGGTTCGAATCCCCTCGGCTCCACCAGTTTTTCAAGGCACTGTAATATACATGATCGACTCCGTTGACACGAACATTTGGGGCTTTTTGGCCGTCCCGGTCGGCGTGCTGCTCTGCTTCGGACCGGCGCTGTTTGTCTGGGTGAAAGACGAATACTTCTCGCGGCCGCCGGGCGGTCCTAAAGGCGATCTGTAAGCCTGCATACAAACTGGTTTCCCCGCCGAACCCCGTGACCTTTTCCGAACCGGCAGTCGCGGAATGAAGCCCGATGGAATTCTGAAACATGTTGCGGCGGCCTTTGGCATCGCCCTGGTGGTTTACAGCGTCGCTTACACCGGGATCGAGCATCGTCGCACGCGACAGGGACCGTGGAGGGTCGTTTTCACAAACGATGTGTCCGGTGCACCTGCCATTCTGATCGACCAGCCGAGGCTGACGATCACCAACGTCCTGATTGCCTTCCAAGGACAGGCGCTCCCGGCCGGGGGCAGCACCGGACCGGTTGCGTTCGGCGAACCGCGACCCGTGCCCTGGGATGTGCCTTTCGGCAAATGCGTTTTCACGGACACCACGTCTCTGCCCGGCACGATTGTCTTCGAACTGTTCGGCCACGAAATCCAACTGCTGCCTCGCGTCTTGACTATCGACAAATCGGAACGACCGTGGCACTCGAATGAAACCATCGTTCTGTCGCGGGCATCGGACGCGGCATTTCAGCGGGAGTGAGTGTTGAATTGAATATGAATGCGCGACTCAAAAACAAATGGATCTTGATCACCGGCGCGTCGAGCGGATTTGGCGCTGCGGCGGCACGGGCTTTTGCCGCGGAAGGCTCGAGGCTTCTGCTCGGCGCCCGCCGCGTGGAACGCTTGAAAGAGGTCTCCGTCGCGGCGCAGGCGGCGGGCGCCCCCGCCGCGGAGTTTCATTCCCTGGATGTCGCCAGCACCGCCAGCGTGAAGGAGTTCGTGGATTGGGCCCGCGGTCGGACCGATCGCGTGGACGTTCTGATCAACAACGCCGGAGGCGCGCAGGGGCTGGACCCAATCGCGTCCGGCAAGGATGAGGACTGGGAGGCGATGTTCCAGAGCAACGTGCTGGGCATCCTTCGCATGACTCGTGCGGTGCTGCCGCTCATCCCTCATGACGCCGGCGGCAGCATCCTCAACATTGGATCGGTCGCCGGCCATACGGCGTACGAGGGCGGCGCGGCGTATTGTGCGGCAAAGGCCGGTGAATTGCAGATCACCCGCGCGCTGCGCCTCGAGTTGAATGGCACCGGCATCCGCGTCGGCACCGTGGACCCCGGGCTGGCGGAAACGGAGTTTTCATTGGTGCGATTCAAGGGCGATGCTCCCCGCGCCAAAAGTGTTTACGAGGGCGTAAAGCCGCTCACGGCGGAAGACATTGCGGAGATTCTGGTCTGGGTGGCCGGCCGGCCGGCGCACGTGAACATCGATGAATTGATCGTCAAGCCGGTGGACCAGGCGGCGGTCCACAAGGTGTTTCGGCGGAAGTTTTAAAACGCATCCGCGCTGCTTCCAGTTAAAATCCCCGGTTTGCGCGCCAGAGCAACACCGCGCCGAGCGCCTGAAAGAGGAAATTCGGCGCCCACATCCACAGGTGCGGGGCCAGGTCGGCCCTATTGGACTGGGAACTGGCGACGATGAGGAGAGCATAGTAAACCGCCACCAAACCGAGGGCGATGGCAACTCCGATATTGGTTTCGCGCCGTTGGACGCATATTCCGAGCGGAATGCCCACGAGGGTGAAACTGAAGCATGCGAACGAAAAGGCCACCTGCCGGTGGAGTTGCACCCGGATGGGTTCCGTGATGTCGTTGCGCTGCTGCTGCAAGTTGCGCCTGAAGGCGCGCAAGGCCTCCGGTGGAAGCCTGGGTGTGGGCAGGTTCATCCGGCGATCCAAATCCCGAATCGCATCGCGCAATTGGAGGAACGTCATGTCGCTGATGCCGGGCTTTTCGGACCTTTTCCCCACTCCGCTCAGGTTGAGTTCGAACGTCGCCTCGCCGGAAACACCCGCGACGCCGCCGGAAACATAGACAATGGTTGCGTCGTAGAGATGCAGAATCAGTTTTTGGTTGGGAGCGTCCACTTCGATGCGGCCGCGCGGGGCGCGAACGGTCATTTCGATGTTGGTTTCATCCTTGCTGAGCTGGAACAGCAGCACGTCCTGCAGGTTCTGGTTCCGGTTTCTGCCTGCGTAAACGATGTAACCCGGAAAATCGTCGATGGGCTGGCCTTCCGGCAGGCGGAGGTTGGACAACATCACCGCCCTGAGATCGACGCGCAGGTTGTTGTAGGCGACACGGCATCGGGGCGCGATGTCCAGGTTCACGGCGGCGCTGAGGGCGCAGAGCACCAGGCTCAGGAGCAGGACCGGCATGATGAGCGACAGCAGGCTGATGCCGCTGGCGCGCGCGGCCGTCAGTTCCTGGTCGGCGCTGAACCGGCCGAAGACCAGCAGGGTGGCCGTGAGCATGCCGATCGGCAGGGCGAACGCGCCCACGAAGGGAATGAGCAGACCCACCGCCTTTACGAACAGGCCGAAGGTGGCCTGGTGGCTGACGAGCAACGGCAGCAGTTCCCGCAACACGCTCCCGAGCAGCAGCACCAGAGTGCACACCAGCACCGTCATCGCCAGGGAGGCGACGACTTGTCGAAGCAGGTATCGGTGCAGCGTTTTCAAACCGGTCCAACAGCCGGTGCCTTGCGCGGCGCAACGCGGCCGCCCAGCAGCATGAGTCAGCGACGGAAAGAGTCAAGGCGCGTTCGGGGCGGGATTGTTCCGGACGCAACGACTGGTGCTACGCACACGGTCGTGGTCCGCAAGGCTGTGGACCGCGGCTGTGTCCGCTGCGGACCAGCCGCAGCACCGTAAACGCCACGTTCGGCAAAGAGGTATTGACAGTCACCACGCATTTCAACCGTGCCTTGCTCGGGGCTGTCCGTTCCAACGATGCATGACAATCTCCAACCATGGGCTTTGTTTTGATTTGGCGAATCGAACGCCCTCCCGGAACCGACCCGTTTACCGTGTCGCGTTTTGTGCCTCACGTTGCGTAAGAATGGGGTCGAGAAATTCGTAGCGGCCGCGGTGCTCGTCTGGAGCGGAGCCAGGGTTGGCCCCGAGATGCATCACCTGGTAACCGCCCCGGCTGTTGTAAGCTGGCCATCGCGGCAGGTCCGGGCCGTTCGGATCGCCTGTCTTTGCGAAATTGGCCCAGCAGGAGGACATGAGTTCCGAGACCTCGCGGTCCTCAGGCCGCCATGGCAAATTCTTCGAGGAGAGCACCCGGAATACGAACTCGATTTCGGAGGCGTGCGGCGCCGTCGGCTCCGTGCCCGGCTTTGCGTTCGCGGGCAGTGGAAGGGTCTGATCGAACTCGTACCGGAACACCGGAGACTCGCCGGTCCTGAGCTGCATTTCGAGCCATTCCCAGGTGGAGTACGCGATGAACTGGTCCCCGGCGAAATCCTGCGCCGCCCGCTTTGCCTGGGCATCCGTCGTCGCTGGATAGACCTTCAGAAAAGCTTCCGCGTTGCTGCCGAACCGGGCCTTGGCGCGCGCGACATAGTTTTCGACGGTCGGCTCGTCCTCGGCAAAGAAGGACCGGAAGCTTCCTTCGTCTTTATTCCATCCGGCCAGAAGCGGGACGTGGCTTTGCTTCCCAGCGGCGTAGATGGAACGACAGTCCGCCGGCAGGAAGTAGCCGTCGATGTCCGGCGAGAAATCCTGCCGCGGCTGCTTCAGCGCCGCATCGAGCACTTCTTTGGCGGGCTTGGCCCGCAGCGCCTCGATAGAAGCTGTCCCAAACGCCGACTCCGCGAATTTCACGCCTGCTTTTTCGGCTTCGACGCGCGAGTTCGACGACAGGGTGGCGCCGAAGAACGCGCCACTCTCGCCGATTGCGCGGCGGAACAGGCCTCGCGCCAGGGGCGACGCCATCAGCGCACTGACCGAGAACGAACCGGCCGATTCTCCGAAGATCGTGACATTATCGGGGTCTCCGCCAAACGCGGCGATGTTCTTCTGGATCCATTCGAGCGCGGCGACCTGGTCCAGAAGCCCGTAATTGCCCGACGCATTGTGTCCCGACTCTTTGGTGAGCTCGGGATGCGCGAAGAAGCCAAACACACCCAGCCGGTAGTTGAAGCTGACTACCATGACGCCCTTCTTCGATAGGTTTCCCCCGTCCTGGCGGGGTTCGGAGGAAGAGCCCGCGACGAATCCTCCTCCGTAGATCCATACCATCACCGGCAGCTTGACCTGAGTGGGATCGGCCGGCATCCAAATATTGAGATACAGGCAGTCTTCCCTGGGCCCATCGTCGTGGAAAATCATGTCATCGAAGATGCGTCCCTGCATGCTGCGCGGCCCGTAGTCGACGGCTCTCCGGACACCGGTCCAGGACGGGGCCGGCTGAGGCGCCTTCCACCGCAACGGGCCGACCGGCGGCGCGGCATAAGGAATGCCCTTGAAGGTGCGCACCTTCCCGTCGGCGCTGACCACGCCTTCCAGCACGCCATTGGCGGTGCGGACCTGCACGTGGCGCAACTGCTGCGCATGCACGGCATTCAATCCGAGCAGCAGCGCAAACAACATGACCCATTTCTGTCGATGAAGCTTCATCGTTTTCTCCTGTGATGTCTCGTATGTCGCGAGACGGTTGAACCTCATTTCAGGCCCATCTGGTCTAACCGATCATTCCCTGGCGTAAGGCTTAACAAAGTTGACTTCGGATAACAAGCTGACTTGGAGCGAAACGCTGTTCCGCCTCCTCGTTTGTGAGGTGATGCCGGGCGCGCGTCACCGCCAAACCCACCACCGGCGGATAGGAACGGTCGGCCTTCATCCGCGGCTCGATGTATTCGATCACTTCAAAAAGCAACCGGTTGGATTGTTCGTAGGTCAACCCGGTTAATCGCTCGATGTAACGCGTTGCGCGGTCGATGAGCTTGAGATTGCTCGCGACCACCCAGATCATGGTGTTTCCCATCACGCGTCCCAGCCGGACCATCGTGCAGGTGGAAAGCGCGTTCAACGTCAGCTTCAGCCCCACCCGCGTGATGCCGTCCAGCAGGAAATCGGTTCGGGGCGCCGGGATCAGCACGGTCGGGGATGGAACACGCATCCCCGCGGCTTGCCCGGGGCCTGAAGCTGGCGCTGCGCGGTGATGCCCGCCCCGCTCGCAGGCTGCCGCGAACGCCTCTCCGATGCTTTCGAGCGAACCGGCGTCGCCGAAATAAATCAACCCGACCCTGACGCCGGAATCCCCCGCCCTTTCGAGTTGAACGCGGTGAAACCCGGCCGGCGAAAGCAGCGATTCCTTTTCCGCCTGCCCCAGAATGCCGACGGCGCTGTCTCCGCTTTTCAACACCCGGTGTTCGAGCCCGTCCAGACCCAGTTTGAATCGCATCAACTCCGCGCAACTGATCCTGCGCACGATTTGACACGAGCGCGCGGCGTCCCGGCTGCCGACCAGTTCCAGAACCCGGGCCTCGGTCCATTCCACGCATCGCGGCGGGCGTTTGAGGATTCTCTCCCACGCCCGCGGCGTGTCCGTCGCGGGCACAAACAGAAACGACCACGACTCCTCCGCCGCCGTGTCGTCGAATCTTCTGAACGGCGGCGTGCAATAAGTCGGCGACCGCTCCGTCGTGTCGGTCAGCACGTCGATGCCGAACCCGTCCGCGTAATACGTGTTCTTGTGTCCCGCGCGATAGACCGATTCCTCGAGCGACACCAGTCCCGCAAGCTGCGAACGCACCTGCAGCGACCGCAACGTCGCGTGCATCTCCATGAGCTTTTCGAGAAATTGTCCGGGAACACTCCCCGAATCCAGGTTGGCGCGCCCGCCCGGTTCCAGCTCCTTCATCAGATCTCGCACCACCATCTCCAGCACCGTCAGTAGCACGCAAAGCTGAATGGTGGTCGCCTGCATCCGCGTCGAGCCGGTGATCGCCATCGGTCCCGTCGTCAAATTGATCTTCGCGATGCGCGGATCCCCGATGACTTCGCCGCTGCGCTCGATGTGCCGGCAGAGCACGCCGTCCGGATTGTTGTAAACGAACCAGACCCTAGCCCCGACTTCCACGCCCTTCCAGGCCGTGCCGATCACGAACGACGTCTCGCCCCCTTCGGTGATCGCAAACACCACGTCCTTGTCCGTCACGCCCAGATCGCCGAGCTGCTGTTTGCCGAACGCGGCGAAATCCTCGAAGCCTTCGACTGACTTGATCAGGGCGAAATCGCCGCCGGCCATCACGCTGAACGCCCGGTTTTCCCAGTCCTCCGCCGGAGGCGAACAGACCAGCCCGCGCGAGCGTTCGCGTTGCCAGAAATCCCGCCAGATCGAAACCAATTGGATGCTCAACCGGCCGGTGGATCCGCAACCGGTGAAAAAGACCTTGCCGCCCTCCCGGAGCGCCGTGAGGACTGATTCCTTGATCCGGCCCGCCAGGTCTGATTCGGCGAACTCCCGGTATTTCGCCACGACGTCGGCATCCACCTGGAACAAAAGATCGAGCGCGGCCGCGATGTCCTGTGCCGCCACGTCGCTGAGCGTGGCCGTGACAGGATGCGAGGATTCCGTGACCAGCATGCCGAGTTTGAACTGGCCGCTGATCTTGAGAAATTCCTCGAAACGTTTGTCGGACGCTTCACTCATCGAAACCCGCGTGTGATGCCTGCCTGCGCACGTCTCCCGGGGCCGCGCCGCCATCCAGGAGGATCGCGGCCAGCGTGGTGTAACGGGCGCCGCCCGGCGAAAGCTCGCTGCGAATGATTTCAACCTTGCCGGCGATCCATTCGCCGAAATCCCGCTCCGCCATTCCGGCCGCCAGTGTTGCGAACGTTTGCGCCTGCGGACATTTGAGGCCCCGTGCGCGGCCCAATGTCACGTGCCCGGTGAATTCCCCTTCCGCTGTTTCAGCCGTGAACTCCTTGACTGCCGCATCGACAACCGGTTGAAGCTTCGGCAGGAATCCTTCGCGGTCATGCACTCCCGCCCAAATCACGCGTGGCGATTTCACGTTCGGAAAAGCGCCGATTCGTTCGGCGCGCAATCGCAGAGCCGGAAAGGCATGGCAGACCCTTTGCACGGCGAAAAGCAGCGACTCGATCCTGTCGGCGGGCACGTTTCCCATGAATTTGAGCGTCAAATGAAACTGTTCGCGCTTCGTCCAGCGCACACACTCCTCCGGCAGGGCGCGGCGCAATTCCGCCTGCGCCTTTTCAATCCCGGCCTTGACCTCCTCGGGAAGTGAAATCGCAACAAACAGCCGACACGATTCCATTCAGGGCAACGGCTCGCTTCGCGCCGCCTTCAGGAGCTGATACCATTCCTCTCGAGTCAGCTCCACCTCCGTCGCCTTCACCGCTTCCCGGATGTGGTCGGGGTTCGTCGAGCCAATGATCGGCATGATGTTGCTCGGATGCTTGAGGAGCCACGCGAGCGCCACCACCGTCCGGGCCACGCCGTGTGACTTCGCAATTTCCTCGAGGACCGGCAGGAACTGCTCCGGACGATATGCCTGTTGCGCCGCCAACAACCGCCGGGCGCCATCGCCGATCGAACCGCCCGCCAGCGGGCTCCAGGCCATAGGGGTGATTTTCTCGATCAGGCATTGGTCGAGCGTCCCATCCGTGAAGGCATCGAGCTTCGCCAGGCTGATCTCCACCTGGTGCAGGATCAACGGCATCGGACAGGCGACCTGCAACGCCGTCACGAGGGAGGGACGAAAATTGCTGACGCCAAACCAGCGCACCTTGCCGGCATCGCGCAATTGGACGAAGGCCCTCGCGATCTCCCGCGGGTCGGCCAGGTAATCGGGCCGATGCAGCATGTAAATGTCGATGGTCTCGATCCCCATGCGCTCGAGCGAGCCCTCGCACGAGCTGACGATGTATTCGGCGGAGAAATCCCAACAGTGCGGCGAGCCGGCTTTCGGATAGTCGGGAGGCCGCACCCCGCACTTGGTCAGGATCCGGATCCCCTCGCGCATCCCGGAGACCTCCTTCAACGCCGCGCCCAAAATTCGCTCGGCCTCGCCCCGGCAATAAATGTCGGCGTTGTCGAACAGGGTGTAATCCGCCTCGAAAGCCGCGATCGCCGCCCGGCGTCCGGCGTCCCGGCCCTGCGGTGTGACTTCGGCCGGATTCCACGTTCCTCCCAGACGCCAGCAGCCGTATGCCAGCCGGCTGGCGGTCAATGAACTGACTCCGAGCGGTATGGTTTTCATCTTTTGAAAATGAGTTTTCAGTTTAGGAGCCGGAGAGTGTTTCCGCAAAGGGTTAATTTTCATGGTAGGGACGACCTGCGGTCGTCCGGCCACGCGCAGCGCGGCCCTACCACCAAATGCATCCAAAGGAATTCCAGATCAGGACAGTCCCCTCAATCGCGAATACTTGCGTTTCAAGGCCGTTGAGGCAAGCTGCGCCGGTTGAACCGCATCTCCGTCCAGGCCTTCAAACGAAGCCGTTATCCCACGGCCATCGCCGCGGGTGTATTGCTCGGCATTTCCTTCCCGCAAACCGGCGTTGCCGGGTTCGCGTGGATCGCGCCCGGTCTGATGCTCCTGGCGGCCTGGGGCAAACGCGGCCTCGAAAGCTTCCGCATCGGCTACGTCGCCGGACTGGCGCATTATCTGACATCGCTGCGATGGCTGCTCCTCATTCCGGTGACCGGCTTTCCAATCCTGGGCTGGATCGCGCTGTCCGCCTATCTCGCGCTTTACCCGGCCGCCTGGGTGTGGCTGTCGTCCTTTCAAATTTCAAATTTCAAATTTCAAATTTCAAATCCCGATGACGGCGCGCATGCGTGGCTGGCCGCGGCGGAGCGCCTGACGGCCCGGGGTTGGAGCGGGCGAATGCTCTGGGCGCTTTCGTGCGGCGCGAGCTGGGTTGCGTTGGAAATGCTGCTGACGCGGCTGCTGGGCGGGTTCCCGTGGAATCTGCTCGGCGTGTCGCAACACCGGCTCCTGCCCCTGATCCAGTTCGCCTCGCTGACCGGCGTCTGCGGCGTGTCGTTTTTGGTGGTGTGGACTTCCGTCTCGCTCCTGTGCGCCGCCGCCGCCGTATTGGGGCGGCCCAACCTGCGTTCGGCCTGGATGGGGGAAATCATCCTGCCGTTCGTGACGATCGTGGCGCTTTTTGTGTTCGGGTTCCATCGGCTCCGGCAGACGCCCGCCGCTTCGCGCGAGTTGAGCGTCACGCTGGTGCAACCCAGCATTCCCCAGACGCTGATCTGGGACGTCAGGGAAAACACAAACCGGTTTCTCCAGGAAATCGAACTTTCCGAACGCGCGCTGGCGGAGAAGACCGATCTGCTGATCTGGCCCGAAGGCGCGGTGCCCCAATTCGACCAGCCGAGTTATATCGCCATCACAAATCTGATCCGCTCCCATCACGTCTGGATGCTTTTCGGCGCCGACGACGTGGAGCCGCGCCCGGCCGCTGTGGGCAGGGAGGATTACGACGTATACAACGCCGCGTTCCTGTTCGACCCGCAAGGACGCCACGCGGCCACCTATCGCAAGCGGAGCCTCGTCATATTCGGCGAATACATTCCGCTGGAAAAGTGGCTGCCGTTCATCAAATGGTTCACCCCCGTTCAAGGCAGCTACACGCCCGGCAATCGCCCGGTGCAACTCGAACTGCGGGATCGGGAGGCGAAGACTTCCGCGTTGATCTGTTTCGAAGACGTCTTTCCGCAGCTCGGACGCGAGGCGGCGGCGCCGGACACGGACTTTCTTGTGAACCTGACCAACGACGGCTGGTTCGGCGAAGGCGCGGCCCAATGGCAGCACGCCGCCAACGCGCAGTTTCGCGCGATCGAAAACGGCCTTCCGCTCATCCGCTGCACCAATACCGGCCTGACCTGCTGGTTCGATCCCTGCGGCCGACGACGCGATGTCTTGACGGACACCCTCGGAAGCATCTATGGCCCGGGCTTTATGACGGTGAAAATTCCGCTCCAGGCCCCGGGAGCAGAGCGTCCGCCGACGTTCTACAATCAACACGGGGATTGGTTTGGCTGGGGATGCACGGCGATGGCGGCGGCGGCAACGCTTCGCGCAGGACTGGGAAAGCGCCGTAAAGAGGCTATGTGAAAAATGGGTGGAACGGACGACTCGCCCGTTCCGGTCGGCGACTCGCCGACCGGAAGAGCCGGAGGACTGAAGACACTTCGACGCGAATCTGCCCTGGAGCGCCCCTCCCCGTCCCGTCCGGAGGGTCGCCGGACGGAACGGGCCAGTGGCCCGTGCCACCCATTCCAGTTTTTCACACAGGCTCTAAACCCCGCGCTCCAGCCTTTGTTTGCATTCAGGGCCAGTAAGATGCGCCCAGCGCCGCCCGGAGTTGCACAGTTCCCAGCGTCATTGCAGACTGCGCGCATGGCCACGCGGTTCATGATCCGATCCCTCGCGACAGGCCTGATGACGTTCATCCTGGCCGGTTCATCCGCGACGGCAGCGGATCCGGCCTCGATCTCCATCGATGTCACACGGCCGGTCCACCGCATCCCCGATAGCCTGTGGGGAATCTTCTTTGAAGACATCAACCACGCGGGCGAAGGCGGCCTGTATGCCGAACTGGTTCAGAACCGCGATTTCGAAGCGAGCACCATCCCCGAGGACTGACGCGTGGATGGAACTAATATTTATACTCCGCTCGGCCGGAAGGTGCAGAAATGGTTTGCCAATGATCTCCCCGGATGGTCGCTGCTTGCCGAGGACGGAGCGGAAGGCGACATCGCCCTGGAATCCGCCTCGCCGTTGAACGATCGAAATCCGCATTCGTTGCGTCTTACCGTCAAAAAGCGCGGCGGGCGTTGCGGAGTGGCGAACGGCGGTTTCCGGGGGATGAATTTCAGCGCCGGAGAATGGTACGACCTGTCGTTCTATGCCCGCACCGAAACCAATGCGCATTTCGGAGTCGTGGTTTCATTGGAAAACGAGGATGGCCGCACGCTCTGCGAACGGGCGACTCTTCCGGAAGTGGGCGGCGACTGGAAGAAGTATACGATCGGCCTTCGCGCCCGCCACAGTGAACCCCGAGGGCGGCTGATTCTCGAGCTGTCCGACCCGGGAACAATCTGTCATCAAAGTCGTGAATCCCACCGCTCTGCCCGCGACCGCATCCATCACCCTCAAAGGCGCAACTCATCTCACCGGCACGGGCAGGGTCATCACCCTTGGAAATACCGAGGCGACTGCCGAGAACACCCTGGACCGGCCCGACCGCATCCTCCCGATGGAAACCGATTTCAATGGGACCACCCCGCAGTTCTCCCACCGGTTTGCCTCAAATTCCCTGACGATCCTGCGGCTGCCGATTTCCAAGCCTGCGCTCGTCGGGGCCGAACGGCAATAAGGCCGCCGGCTGGTGTACCCGCCAATGTGAATTGGCGGACCCCTCCCGCAGTGCCCTTCTCCGCCGTTTCACAATGGCGGCTATGGTGGCTCGGTTCGTGGGAAGCCTCGGATCCAAAAAAATTGGGCGCGCATGGGGACCATGAACCGCGATGGGGCGTGGCCGGGCGCGAAAGCATCCTGGACCTGCGGCAGCCCTCTGCCGCTTTTGAAACATCAACACGTGCCCAGCGCATGTTGGATCCGGGCAATTTTGTTCGTGATGATCCCGTCCACACCGATCCCGCACAACCGAACCGCGAGCTTTGGATGGTCCACGGTGTAAACCCAGACTCTCAGCCCGCGCGAGTGCGCAAGCCGGATGGCGTCCCTCGAAACCCGGCGGCTCCAAATCACGATGGCCGCCCCGGTCTTCTCCAATTCGTCCAGCCACCCCCGACCGCAGTTCCTGGAAAACCGGGAAGCCCTTCTGCCATCGGCCAGACTCACCGCCGGGCCGAGCGCACCCAGCACCTGCCCGGGCTCGATCTCATGAAACTCACGCAGGAACGACCAGTCGAACGACATGAGCACAACCCGGTTGATCCATCCGCCCTCGCGCAACAGCTTCGCACTGGCCGCCGCATCGCCCGACTTGTGCTCGACCAGCGGCACACCGCCGCCGGCCAGAATGAAATCCAATGCCTCCGTCAGCAGCGGCACTCCGACGCCCGCGAAGCGTGCACCAAACCAGCTTCCCGCATCCAACGCCCGAATTTTCTCCGCGGTCTTGCTCGCGACCCTCACGCGACGGCGACCCCAGACTTCGAGGGAATTCGTCGTCCGATCGAACGTGCTGTCGTGGATCACCACCGGCACGCCGTCCTGGCTGTGTCGATAGTCCAGTTCGATCAAATCGGCACCCGCGTCAAGCCCGAGCTCGAAGGACACCAGTGTATTCTCAGGCGCGACGGCGCCGTAACCGCGATGGCAAATCACTAAAGGGCGATCGATTGAAATCCGGTCCAGCGCGGGTGAACTTGATCCTGAGTTTGCCCTGCTTGACATTTGTATTCATTATCACAATTATGTCCATAGATGTCCATAGTGACTATTTCAGCGCTGGACATCCGTATCTGATGCAACTTACGGTCAAAGATGTCGCCGGGCTGTTGAACATCTCGGAAAAGACGGTGTATCGCTGGATTGACGAGCGAAAACTGCCGGGTTATCGCCTAAGCGGCCAATATCGCTTCAATCGAGCCGAGCTGCTCGAATGGTCCACCGCCAATCGGATCAATGTCTCTCCCCGCATCTTCGAGGAGCCTGAGAATCGCTCCGGACCGCTTCCGGAATTGTCCGATGCCATGGAAAGAGGCGGTGTTTTTTACCGCCTGACAGGCAGTAACAAGCCATCTGTGCTCAGAAATGTGGTTGAGGTGCTCAAGTTGCCCGACGCGGTGGATCGCGAATTCCTCCTCCAGGTTCTGCTCGCACGCGAAGCGCTGGAATCAACGGCCATTGGCGATGGCATTGCAATTCCGCACGTGCGGAATCCCATCGTGCTCCATGTTCCGGAGCCGGCGGTGACCTTGTGTTTTCTCGAGGCACCGGTGGATTTTGGAGCGCTGGACGGTCAGCCGGTCCAAACCCTGTTCACACTCATCAGTCCGACCGTCAAAGCGCATCTGCACCTGCTTTCGCGCCTGGCGTTCGCCTTGCGCGATCCCGATTTCAAATCCCTCATCGTTCGACAAGCCAGCCGGGACGAGATTCTTGGCGCGGCCAGGCGCATCAGCGACAGCCTGCGTGTTCCGGCAACTGTGGTGGAAAAGGAGACGGCGCAGTGACGTGGATGCTGTTCGCGCTGGCCTTTCTAGCCCTGGGCGCGGTGGTTACGTTGCTGATAAACCATCACGACCCGATCGTTTCCTGGCTGGGCGCAGGTTCGGTGGTCGTCGCGGCCGTGCTCGGCTCCATTCCGGCGGTGCAGGTCATGGCGGGCAGTTCCCTCGTCGAACGGTTTCGCATGCCCTGGCCCATCCCAATGGGGGAGTTTTTCATTGAGATCGATCCGCTCACCGCGTGGTTTCTTTTGCCGACGCTCCTGCTTTCGGCGCTGTCGGCCATCTACGGGGTGGGCTATTTGCGCAGGTGGCAGGGACGCCGCGGTCTTGGACCGGTCTGGTCGTTTTACTGTCTGCTGGTCCTGAGCATGACATTGGTTCTGCTGGCCCGCAACGGGATGCTGTTCCTGTTCGCTTGGGAGGTGATGGCTGTGGCGTCGTTCTTCCTGGTGACGTTCGAGCACGAATCCGAATCGGTGCGCGAGGCCGGCTGGATTTACCTGGTTGCAACACATCTCGGCACGGCTTTTCTGTTGGCATTTTTTCTTTTGCTGGCGCGCGACACTGGTTCCATGGATTTCACGGTTTGGGCGGCGAAAGGTGTCCAGGCGCAGCGGCTGGCCAGCATTCTTTTTTTACTGGCAGTCATCGGATTCGGCACCAAGGCCGGTTTCATGCCGCTTCACGTGTGGTTGCCGGAGGCGCATCCCGCCGCGCCGAGTCACGTATCGGCACTAATGTCAGGAGTGATGATCAAGACGGGAATTTATGGATTGCTACGTACGTTCACGTTTCTGGGCGCGCCGCCGTTGTGGTGGGGGTGGGGACTCATTGCCATCGGGTTGACTTCGGGTGTGCTCGGCGTGTTGTTTGCGCTGGCACAACATGACCTGAAACGGTTGCTGGCGTATCACAGCGTCGAAAACATCGGCATCATCACCTTGGGCCTTGGCGCCGGATTGTTGGGCGTGAGCACGGGTTCGCCTGTGCTTATCGTGCTCGGGTTCGGCGGCGGATTGTTGCATGTGGTCAATCACGCCTTGTTCAAAGGGTTATTGTTTCTTGGGGCCGGCGCGGTGTTGCATGGTGCGGGAACACGTGAAATTGACCATCTCGGCGGTCTGCTGAAACGAATGCCATGGACAGCAGCGACTTTTCTTATTGGCGCTGTGGCTATTTCGGGGCTTCCACCTTTGAACGGTTTCGTGAGTGAGTTCCTGATTTTTCTAGGTGCGTTCAAGGGCGGTATTTCGGCTGGCGGTGCAATTGCCGTGCCGTTGTTCGCGCTGATTGCCGGCCTGGCGTTGATTGGCGGGCTGGCGGCGGCGTGTTTCACCAAGGCATTTGGCATCGTGTTCCTCGGCGAACCGCGCAGTGAACACGCATCGCACGCGCACGAGGCGGATTGGACCATGCGATTGCCCATGCTGATACTGGCGGTTGGGTGCATTCTCATCGGTTTGTTCGCGCCGGTTGTCGTCGGAAGTTTGAAGACGGTTTTAGAAAACATAACGAAGTTACAACCCGCGACCGTCAGCGGAAACCTCGCCGCCACAACAAGTCCGCTGTCATTTATTGTGTTGGGGGCGGCTCTATTCCTGACGCTGCTGGCTGTGCTGATTTTGTTGCGACGCCATTTACTTGCGCGCCGTCGGGTGGAAGCGGACATCACGTGGGGATGCGGTTATGCGCAGCCGACCGCCCGGATGCAATACACCGCCTCATCGTTCGCCCAGCCGCTGACGGATTTATTCGGGCCGTTGCTTGGCACGAAGAAAAAAATTTCACCACCACACGGCCTTTTTCCTGAAGAAGCTGCGCTAAAGACCACCACGCCTGACATTTCTCATGAACAAATGTACCGGCCCGTGTTTGAACGTATCAATGAATGGCTCTCCCGGTTGCACTGGGTGCAACACGGCAAAGTCCAGCTTTACGTGCTCTACATCGCGGTGACGCTGATTGTTTTGCTGGTTTGGAAATTACGTTGAGCCATGAACGCCATTTCCTTCATTCCACTGTTGCTGGCGCTTACGCTGTCGCCGTTATTGCTTGGCGTTATCAACCGCACCAAGGCGTTTTTTGCGGGACGACATGGTCAACCGCTGCTTCAAACTTATTTTGATTTGTGGAAACTCCTGCAAAAAGGCGCGGTTTACAGCCGCACAACGACTTGGCTATTCCGTGCCGGACCAATGATTGGGCTGGCGGCGGCGTTGACGGCGACGCTGCTGATGCCGTTGGGTAAATGCCCCGCCTCGCTCGCGTTCCCGGCGGATTTCCTGCTCTTCGCTGGACTTCTCGGATTGATGCGGTTCTTTACCGTTGTCGCGGCGCTCGACACGGGTTCAAGTTTTGAAGGAATGGGAGCCAGCAGGGAGGTTTTTTTCTCCGCACTGACTGAACCGGCATTGTTCGTCGCGCTGGCGACACTGGTGCGAGAAACCGGGCAGCTTTCGCTCTCAACGATGTTTGGGCAGGTATCGAATGCCCATTGGCTCCACTCCGGGCCGGCGCTGGGGCTGGTGGTTCTTGCATTGATGATTGTGTTGCTGGCCGAAAACTCGCGCATTCCGGTGGACGATCCGAACACCCATCTCGAACTGACGATGATCCACGAAGTCATGGTGCTCGACCATGGCGGGCCGGACCTGGCGTTCATCTTTTACTCCGCGGCGTTGAAACTGTGGCTCCTGTCGGCGCTGGTGGTCGGCATCGTGTTGCCCGGGACGGGAGATCCCCGGCTCAACCTGCTCCTGGCCGTGGGCGCCGTGTTTGGGGTCGCGGTGATCGTCGGGGTGATCGAATCGGTCATGGCCCGGCTACGGCTGATGATCGTGCCGCAACTGCTCGTCGGGGCCGGCGCGCTGGCCGCAACCGCGTTTCTTTTGGCGCTCAAATTGAATTAGGCGACTCCGCATGCAAGGCACCAACATCATTCTCGTTCTGGTTGTGCTGACGAATCTGAAACTGCTCGGCTCGAGCCGGGTCGGTTCCTCCATCCGCGTCGTGGCCGCGCAGGGCGTCGTGCTCGGTCTCCTGCCAATCCTCGCACACGCTCACGAGATTTCCTGGCGTTACGCAGGGCTGGCGGTGGGGACCGTCGCGCTCAAAGGCATCGTGTTTCCCTGGTTCCTGTTTCGGGCCGTGCGCGAAGCCGAAGTGGCCCGGGAAATCGAGCCTTTCGTCGGATACGTCGCCTCGCTCCTGGCGGGTGTCTCGATCCTGGCTGTGTCGTTCTGGATGTGCACGCGGCTGCCCATGCCGGAAGCCATCGCCTCAGCCTGGCTGGCCCCGGTGGCGATCTTCTCCATCTTCGCGGGACTGTTCCTCATCGTCAGCCGCAAACGCGCGGTGAGCCAAGTCCTGGGCTTTTTGGTGCTCGAAAACGGCGTCTATACCTTCGGCGTCGGCGTCGCACCCCAGGCGTCCCTGCTCGTCGAGGCGGGCGTGTTGCTGGATGTCTTTGTCGCCGTGTTCGTCATGGGCATTACGATCTTCCACATCAACCGCGAGTTCGATCATATCGACACCGACCGGTTGAGCTCGTTGAAGGATTGATCATGATTCTAGCCCTGCTCATTGTTCCCGCACTCGCCGGCCTGGCGGCATTCGCCTTGCCCGGCGCAGCCCTGCGTCGCGGGCTGCTCCTCGTCACCGCGCTCGCGCACGCCGCGCTGACCGCAGCCTGCTGGAAGTGGACCCCGGCCCCGGCTCTGGGCGGCTGGCTTAAGCTGGATGCCGCGGGCCTCCTGTTTCTGAGCATCATCAGCGTTCTGTTTCTGGCGGCGGCATTTTACGCCATGGGTTATCTCGTCCAGGAAGCGAATAAGCACACGACGGACATCGAGGAAGGGTTCCTGTTCGACAACGCCCCCGAGACGGTCTTCATCGGATGTTTGCTCCTGTTCCTGGCCGCGATGTCGCTGGTGACGGTCAGCCAGCACTTCGGCCTGCTCTGGGTGGCGATCGAGGCGACCACCCTCACCAGCGCGCCGTTGATCTATTTCCACAAACACCACCGCTCGCTCGAAGCCACGTGGAAATACCTCCTGATCTGCTCAGTCGGAATTGCACTGGCCTTGCTGGCCAACTTCTTTCTGGGCATCGCGGCCACCCAGCCCGGCGTGGACGCCTATCCGCTCGTGCTGTCCGAACTCGTTGCGCACGCCCGCGACCTTCAGGTCCCGTGGCTCAAGGCCGCCTGCCTGCTGTTCTTCGTCGGTTACGGGACGAAAATGGGCCTGGCTCCCCTCCACACCTGGCTGCCCGACGCCCATAGCGAGGCGCCCTCGGTTGTTTCCGCTTTGCTCTCCGGCGCGGTCCTGAACTGCGCGTTTTTGGGGCTGCTCCGCGCGCAACAGGTGTGTGTCGCCGCCGGGTTGGGAAATTTTGGACGGGACGTCTGGATTGCGCTGGGGCTGACGTCCCTGGTGATCGGCGCGGTGTTCATCCTCGGCCAGACGGATTACAAACGCTTGCTGGCCTACTCGAGCGTCGAGAACATGGGCATCATGGCGGTCGGCGTCGGCCTGGGGAGCGCCGGCGCGTTCGGCGCCCTGTTCCACGCCGTGAATCATTCGCTCGCCAAAGCCATGTTGTTTTTGCTCTCGGGGAATATCCTGGCCCGCTATCGGACCAAGACCATCGCCCAGGTGAAAGGGTTGTTGGGGGCGGCGCCGGCCACGGGACTGCTCTGGGTCGCAGGCTTCCTCGCCATCACCGGCACGCCGCCATTCGGGACCTTCACGAGCAAGTTGTTGATCCTGAAAGCCGCCTTCGACACCGGTCAACCCTGGGGTATGTGGGTGGGTGTTGTGTTCCTCGGGTTGTTGGCCGTGATTTTCATCGGGATGACAACGGCCTTCCTCGGCATGGCTCAGGGCGAACCGGAGAAGCCGATCGGGCCGGGCCGCGACCGCGTCTGGCAAATCGCTCCCCCCGTCGTATTGGGCCTCCTGGTTTTGTGGCTCGGCCTGGCGGTGCCTGAATCCCTCGACAACGTGCTCCGGGAAATCGCCAGAACCCTGGGAGGAGCTACATGAAGGCCGCTGCTCCGAATGCCCTGCACAATGGGGAACCCGTGCAGCTCGGGGACATCCCCGTCCCCACGATCACGGACTTCAGGGAACGCGTGTTGCAGGCATGCGAAGGCGGCTCGCGCATCGCAGCGCTGTTCGGCCAGCCCGCCGCCGACGGGAACACGCGCCTGTTTGCCGTGATGGCCAGTGATGTCAAAGGCCAACTCGCGCTTTGGTCCGCGATGGTGCCCGATCATTACCCGGCGCTGACGCCCTCCTGCGCACAGGCGCAAGGGTTCGAGCGCGAACTGGCGGAGCAATGGGGCGTCCATCCCGACGGCCATCCCTGGTTGAAACCGGTCCGCTACCACCATTCCTATCGCGAAGGACATGACGCCTGGGGCCGCAGTGCGAAAAGCCCGATTCAACCGGGTGTGACCGATTTCTTTGCAATGGGCGGTGATGAAGTCCATGAGGTGGCAGTGGGACCGGTGCACGCCGGAATCATCGAGCCCGGTCACTTCCGTTTTCAATGTCACGGCGAACAGGTCTATCACCTCGAAATCGCTCTCGGCTACCAGCATCGGGGCGTGGAGCGCGCGCTCGTGGGGGGCCCGAACAAGCGCACCATCCCCTTCATGGAGACCCTGGCGGGCGATACGACCGTCGGCCATACCCTCGCCTATTGCGAGGCGGTCGAAGCCCTGGCCGGCGTCGATGCCCCCGCTCGAGCCCAGGCCCTCAGGGCAATCGCGCTCGAATTGGAACGGCTGGCCAACCATACCGGCGACCTCGGAGCGCTCGCGGACGACGTCGGTTACCTGCCGACGGCGAGCTACTGCGGCCGCATCCGGGGGGATTTCCTGAATCTGACGGCCCTGCTTTGCGGGAACCGTTTTGGAAGAGGACTGATTCGGCCCGGGGGCGCCTTGTTTGATCTGGAGCCGGCCCGGCAGTCGCAAATGGTGGAACGGCTGGCGCAGGCGCGCCAGGACGTGACGAGCGCGGTCGAATTGCTCTGGAATTCCTCGTCCGTCCGGTCCCGGTTTGAAAATGCCGGGCCGGTCTCGCGCGAGACGGCTTTGGAGTTGGGACTGGTCGGCCTGGCGGCTCGAGCGAGCGGAATCGAACGGGATGTTCGCGCACAATTCCCCTCGGGCCTCTACCGGTTCGCGCAAATCCCCGTCTCCTCCTACCACTCGGGAACCGTGTTCGCGCGCGCCTACGTCCGCTGGATGGAAATCCAACGGTCGCTCGCGTTCATCTCGGATCAACTGCAGGCGCTGCCCCACGGGCCGGTCCGGGCGGAAATCGGACCGCTCGCGCCTCAACATCTGGTCGTGTCGCTGACCGAAGGCTGGCGCGGCGAGATCTGCCACGTGGCCACCACCGATGCGACGGGACGATTTGCGCATTACAAGGTGGTGGACCCCTCCTTCCATAATTGGATGGGGTTGACGCTGGCACTGCGGAACCAGCAGATCTCCGATTTCCCGCTCTGCAACAAGAGTTTCAACCTGTCCTACTGCGGCCATGACTTGTGAGGTGACATCATGCTGAAACCGTTGCTGGCCCGCGTTCACCAGAAGTACCGCACGGTCGGTTTTCCCGATCAACCGCCGGTACTGCCCGACCGCATGCGCGGGCGGCCGGAAATCGATTCCACCAAATGCCCGGAGGGCTGCCGGTCGTGCGCCGACGCCTGCCCGACGGAGGCGATCACGATCGGCGACAAGGGGGTGCGGCTGGATCTGGGACGCTGTCTGTTCTGTCCCGAGTGCGAGCGCGCCTGTCCCGAAGGCGCCATTCGCATGACGCCGGAACACCGTCTCGCTGTTTCACGCCGTGAGGCGCTGGTCCTCGGTCCGGAACCCTTTCAACTGGCGCAGGCACTGGAACAAAAAACGCGCAAGCTCTTCGGCCGCTCGCTCAAACTGCGCCAGGTCAGCGCCGGCGGATGCAACGGCTGCGAGGCCGATGTGAACGTGCTCAACACCGTCGTGTTTGATTTGGGCCGATTCGGCATCCAGTTCGTGGCGTCACCCCGTCATGCCGACGGCCTGCTCGTCACCGGCCCGGTCACCTGCAACATGGATTCAGCCTTGCGCGCCACCTACGAGGCTGTGCCGCCGCCCAGGCTGGTCATCGCCCTGGGCGCCTGCGCCATCTCCGGCGGCCCTTACGCCGGCCACCCCGAACAACGGAACGGCGCCGACGGCCTCTTTCCCGTGGACCTCTACATTCCCGGTTGTCCACCGCATCCCATCACGATCCTGGACGGATTGTTGCGGCTGCTGGGTCGCATCGATTCGTCTTGCTGAAATTCGCCAAATATGGGATGACCATAAGTATGGGCGGTTTATATGAATGAACTACTCCAAAACCTTGTCAGACTTCAATCGCTCGAATTCGGCGACGTCAAAGTCGAGAACGCCGAGGCATCTGCCGCGAAGGTTCGCGCCAAAATCCCACAGCCGATCCTCAGTCACTACGACCGCCTGATTGCGCGCGGGAAAAGAGGGATGGCCATGGTGCGCGATCAGGTCTGCACCGGCTGCCATATGCGCCTGCCCATGGCCGTGATCATGACCCTGATGCACGACCGCGACATCCAGCTCTGCGACAGTTGCGGCCGGTATTTATACCTGGCGGATCCGGCGGCGCCCGAAGCCGCCGAGCCGGCGAAGGCTCCAAAGCCGGCCAAGAAGGCGCGGAAGCGGAAAGCGTCGCTGCACCCGGCCTGAACGCCGGGGGGAACCGTTACTCCTGGATGAAGTAACTGAGGTTCTCGAGTTCGATGGCGAGGTTGACGTTGTTGACCATCACCTCCTCAGGAACCGAGAGAACGATCGGTGCAAAGTTCAGGATGCCCGTGATGCCGGCGCGGACCAGGCGATTTGCCACTTCCTGCGCGACGGCGGCCGGCACGGTGAGGATGGCCATCTTGACACCTGACTTCTGCGCGAACGCCTCGAGTTCCTCCATCCCGTAAACCGGCTGGGAGATCTTCTTGTCCCGCCGCCGCGTCGGCTCGGCGTCGAACGCCGCCAGCAACTCAAACCCCTCCTTCTCGAAACCGCGATACGAAAGGAGCGCCAGTCCGAGGCTGCCAACACCGACCAGAACGACGGGCTGCAAACGGGTGGTGCCCAGCTCGTCGGAAATCATCCCGGACAGCTCGGCCACGTCATAACCGAGTCCGCGCGTGCCGAACTGCCCGAAGCAGGCCAGGTCTTTCCGGAGCTGGGTCGGTTTCACACCGGCCACCTTGGCGAGTGCCTCGCTGGAAACGGTCTGAATGTGTTTGTCTTTCAAACGCGCCAGACAGCGCAGATAAACCGACAAACGATAAATCGTCTTGCGCGGGATGGGTGTGCGATCGGGTCTTTTCAAGGCGCAGAGGCATAATTCAAACCCGGCCTGCGCGCAAGCAGAAGCGGCCCGCCCCCGGCGCCTGGCTGTGTCCCGGTGTTTCCCCCGGGCGGTTTTCAGCGCGCCCCCGGATTGTGAAAACACGGATCTCGAACGATGCTCTCCCTGCTTGTGCAGCAGGTTCTGCACGGGTGGGGCGGCCCAAGGCTGGGTACCGGGGGCCGCCCTTAGCTTTTCTTGAGTTCAGGTTTTTTCGCCGTGGAGGGTTCATTGTTTCACCGTGGGCGAGCTGGTGGGATGGGAACTGAGCTGGCGCACGCCATCCGACACGTAAAGCAGTCCGGAAACGCCGGTGCACAGCGCCGCACCCACAGTCCAAATCCGGAACCAGCCTTCGGCCCACCCACCGTCCCATTTCATCAGGATCCAGCCGAGGCACAGCATCTGCAATACGGTCGCCACTTTCCCCAAAAACCGCGGTTGGACATGCACCTTGCCGACGGTGATATGGATGACCAGGAGACCGATGAGCACCAGGAGGTCGCGCCCGATGATCGTTCCGGTCAGCCACAAGGGAATGCAGCGCAGATACGGACTGTTGAAGCTGAACAAAATGATCCCGGAAATGAGCAACAGCTTGTCCGCGAGCGGATCGAGGATCGCACCCAGCTCGCTGCGCTGATTGTAGCGCCGCGCAACATAACCGTCCACGCCGTCGCAAATCGCCGCCACCGCGAATGCGAGAATGGCCAGAAGACGGTGCACCTCGTTGCCCGTCTTCATGTAATAAAGCACCTCCACCACGAAAAATGGGATCAGTAAAATCCGCATGATGGTGATTTTGTTGGCCGTGGTCATTGCTTGTCTCGACGAAATCATGCGCATTCCCGTTCGGGCGTCAACTCCGGACCGAGGGTGGTGGGATTGGAAGTGAGGGCCAACACGCACACCGGACCGCGGCTGTGTCGAAGACCAGCCGCAGCGCGCCAAGCCATTTCAAACCCGGAACAGGCTCCCGGGCGCCATCGAGCTGCCAACCCGCTGCGGCTGATGCTTCGCATACCGCCGCGCTCCTGCCCCTCACACCCAACCGCACCCTCACGAGGCCCTGCGATTCAACGCGGAGTTCAATGCGCCCTCGGGATGCCCAGGAATGGGGATCCGGTCACTTTTTGTTTTCCAAAACGCGAGGCTTCCTCTATATCCGGTGCGGTTTTACACGACTTTTTATGAAAGCAACCAAACCCGCAGCGCCCGTCGTCGCCATCCTCATGGGCAGCGACTCGGACTGGCCCACCATGAAGGCCGCCGCCGACGTCTGTGCCGAATTTCAACTCGCGTGCGAAGCGAACGTCATCTCCGCGCACCGCACACCGAAGGATCTGGAGGCCTACGCCACCACGGCGGCGCAACGCGGGATCCGTGTCATCATCGCCGGCGCCGGCGGCGCCGCTCATCTGCCCGGGGTGACCGCGGCGTTTACCACCCTGCCCGTCATCGGCGTTCCCATCGAAAGCAAATCGTTGAAAGGCCTGGACTCGTTGCTCTCCATCGTGCAGATGCCCCCCGGCGTGCCGGTCGCAACCGTCGGCATCGGCGCCGCGAAAAATGCGGGTCTCCTGGCTGTGCAAATCCTGGCCACGGCCGATGTCCGGCTTCAAAAGGCGTTTGCCCAATTCAAAGAAAAACTGGCCCGGGAATCGCGGGCAAAGAATCAGACTCTTGCGGCCGCCGATTAGAAAGCCGGTGGCGGGACGTGGATTCAACCCATACGGGCCAGCGCGCGATCCAGCCGCAGCAGCACGCGATCTTTGCCAAGCACTTCCAACAGGTGGTACAGGCTCGGCCCAGCCGTGTTTCCCGTGCACGCCAGCCGCGCGGGATGGACCAACACGCCGGCTTTCACACCCAGTTCACCGGCCACCCTCTTGAGAGCGATCTCCAGGTCAACGGCGATGAACGGGCTCAGTCCGGCGAAGGCATCGCGCAGCTTTTGCAGCCGCGGTTTATTCTCCGGGATGAAATCCTTTTTCACGCCGTCGGGGGTGTAATCAAACTCATCCTTGAAATAAAAGCCGGCGTAACCCGGAAGCTCATTGAACAGTTTGATCTTTCCCTTGCAGGTGTCCAGGGCGGCCTTGACGTAATCCACCGGAAACAGGTTGGTATCGAACCCCGCCCTGCCCAGGGCGTGAATGGACAGCTCATAGAACCGGTCATCGCCGAATTCGCGGGCGTACTCCCCTTGCAGCCAAAGGAGCTTGTCGCGGTCGAACCTCGCATTGGCCCGCAGAATCTGCGGCAGATCGAACCGCTCGACCACCTCGGCCAGCGGCAGTTTTTCACGGTTGTCCTTCGGCGACCAGCTCAAGAGACAAAGATAATTCACCACCGCCTCGGGCACGAACCCGCCGTCCATGTAGGCCGTCATCAACGCGCCCTGGTCCCGCTTGCTCATCTTGGTGCCGTCGGGATTCAGGATCAGCGGAATGTGCGCATACTGCGGGGACGGAACACCGAACGCGCGGAACAGCGCGATGTGCTTCGCCGTGTTGCTGAGGTGATCCTCGCCGCGGATGACGTGCGTAATGTTCATTTCCAGGTCATCCACGACGTTCACCAGATGAAACACCGGCTCGCCGTCGGATCGCACGATGACAAAATCCGGAT
>Ga0224555_1001303_pt1 | contig 35247 bp, 35 predicted proteins | sample 714S23034metaG_FD_180687 | JGI IMG/M metagenome (GOLD analysis project Ga0224555, IMG submission 180687) | Peat soil microbial communities from Stordalen Mire, Sweden - 717 S2 30-34 | ecosystem: Environmental > Terrestrial > Soil > Wetlands > Peat | place: Sweden: Norrbotten County, Stordalen... | reverse complement strand
CTAGTACCACGACGACTTTGAGCACGACCAGCACCACCGTTGCTCCGCCAGGTGGCAGCTCAGGTGCAACTCACCTTGCCGGAAGCCGGACCCGGACCCGTGTTCAGGGTCCGCATAGTGCGCTCCGTCGGCACCCTCGCGCTCTGCAAGGGCGGCCCGAGCGACCCGGAGAATGTCATCGCCGTCACCCCAGTCGAGGCCACATTGGGTGCGACCGTTCCGTAGTCGGTTCGTGGCCCCATCCCTCCCGTTCCGCAGAAGACCTAGGACACCAACATGAGCACGCCCCGACACGTCGCTGCGACGACGAAGGTGGTCCTGGCGCTCGCATTCACCGCTTGAGCGATGCGCCCGTGGGCGATGACTCCGCACTGGGCGTACGGAGTCATCGGAGAACGCACCGTTGCGCTCAAGTCCGATGTCGAGGGTCCCGGTGAACAACCGGACACGCCGCCGCCCGCTCAGGCCCCCGATGCCGCACCGCCCTCGCCTGCGCCGGTGGACGGCCGGTGGCGCACGACCAGGCCGGCAGTCGTTGCTGTCACCGCCACAAGCCCGAGGGCGACGAACGGGAAGGCGCCGTACGGCGCGGGCTGCCCTGGTTTGCACAGCTCGACGAAGGGGACGACCAGGGTGCCCGATCCCAGGAGCGGGACGACCAGGTGGCGTACCGGGGAGAACATCACGCGGTGGCGGCGCCACATGAAAACAGGGAGGGAGAGACTCGTCAAGAGATAGACGACAAGGATGACGATCGTGCCCATCGTGGAGCATTCTGCGTACAGGCCGACGGGATTCATCGACCCGGTTCCGACGCCGAGGACGTGGGATACCCCCCAGACCCCGATGATGCCGAGGCCCATCACGGTCATGGCGACCAGCGCGTTCACCGGCGTGTCGACCCGTGGACGGACGCGCCCGAGCCATGCCGGCAGGAGACCTGTCCGTCCTCCGTCGAAGAGCATGCGCGATTGTGAGCTGCAGCCGGCGACCAGTGTTGCCAGGACGGACACGATCCCGGCGACCCAGGCCAGGACGGCCGCTTTGCCGAGGGAGTTGTCGGCCACTGTGAGAAACGGCACCGAGGACCTCCCGATGGACGAGACGTCGTAGTGGAACCCTGTGACGGTCGCGTACGCGAAGAACACGAACAGCGCGGCGCCGATCGCGATCGAGAGGTACAGGGCTCTCGGAACGGTGCGTTTCGGGTCGCGGCACTCTTCGGCGAGGGCCGGGCCGTTCTCCCAGCCGATGAACATGTAGAGCGCCAAGGGAAACCCCGTGGACAGACCGGTCAGTCCTCCAGACAGATGCGCCCAGGAGAACGGCGCGCTCGACAGATGCCCACGCTCGTCCACTAGTACGACCGCGCATACCACCAGCATGATCGCGACCTGCGCGACGACTGCCATTCCCACCGCAGTGGTGGATAGCCTGACGCCCCGGGCCGTCAACCAGATCGCTCCAACCGTCAACACCAGCGTCAGTGGCCCCCAGGGCACGTGCCACGACGTGTAGTGAGCGAGCGTCATGGCCATCATCCCGCCCGACATGGTGAAGACGCCCGCCATGGCCGCTGTGTACCCGACGGTGACCAGCAAGGCTGTCGCCACGCCGGCCCTCGGTCCGAGACCGGTCTCCACATAGGTGATGAAGCTCCCGGCCGACGGCTCGGCCCTGGTGAACTCGGCAACTGTCGACGCCAGGAGGACCACGGCGATGCCCGCCGCCAGGATCGTCAGTGGCGCGGCAATGCCCGCTGTCACGGCGATCACTCCGAAAGCGAAGTAGAAATCGATCCCTGGCCCGATGTTGGCCACCGTCGAGGCCGTCAGGTCCGCGGTGCCGAGCTGACCGGACTTGAGCAGGCCTCCGCTTTGGCGCTGAGCAGACTCCTGGGCCGGCCGCTGTCCTCTGCCAGTGTTCTCGGTCACCGGTGTCGCAGTCCGCGCCCGATCAGAGCTCGTCGAGCGAGTCCAAGGCCGCGAGCGCGGCCCCTCTGGCTCCTGCCATGTCCAGGTCGGTGATGAGTGCGAACGTCACTACCCCGAGCTGCTCCTCGCGTAACGACGTGTGCTCGCGGACTCGCGCAAGGAACCACTCGCGGAACTTCGGCGAGGCCTCGACGACGCCGCCGCCGAGAAAGTAGGCGTTCGGATCGATGAAATTGCTCGCAACCGTGAACAGCCGGCCGAGCGCCATAGCCTGCTGGCCGAAGATCTCGAGCGCCATCGGGTCTTCGCAGTCCGCGTAACCTCGGACCAGTTTCGCGGCCTCGCCGATGGACTCCGCTCTCGCGAGTTCGTGGTCCGGATATCGCGTCAGCCAGTACGGCAGCAGGTTCCTCTCGATGCCTGTCAGTGAGGCGACGCTCTCGACATCTCCGACGAAGCCGCAGTTACAAGCCGGGACTGGCTGCCCCTCGGCGAGGAGTCCTTGCATCGGTATGTGGACGTGGCCGAGCTCGCCTGCCATCCCGGCGGCTCCGCGGATGATGCGCCCGGCCTCTATCAGCCCTCCTCCCAGGCCCGTGCCGACGATCGCCGAGACCGAGGAGCGCAGTGCCGCCTCCCGGCCGAAGTGCTCGTGATGGGCGTAGAGCGCCGCCGCGTTGCCGTCGTTGTTGTAGATCACGGGAACCCCGAGGCGACGCTCGAGCACGGCGCGGAACTCGAACCCGTGCCATGGCGGTTGGGAGAAGTTCGTCGCTCCCCTGGAAGAGATCACACCATCCGCGCTCGCGGGGCCCGGCGTCCCAAGACCGACGGCGCGAACCGACTCCCTTGGCACGCCTGTGAGGCCGAGCACGTGGTCGAGGGCCCCGATGAGAGCCCCGATTGCCGCATCCGGCCCGTCGAGGACACGGCTGGGGCTCTCGACCAACCTGTCCACCAAGAACCGCCCCGAGCCGTCGAGCACTGTCGCGCTGTTGCACGTGCCACCGTTGTCAAGGCCTACGACGACCCATGAGCTGGAGGTCGCCGTTGACCCCGTCACTGTTCGCCTCGGTGAGGCATGCCGGGACCAGCTAAGCCCTTGTGCACATGGAACGCCGCCGAGGACTCACGCGGGAACGAGCCGACGGTTAGCCGGTGGCCCCAGACCAGGACATGGTACGACCCGATCACGTAGATGCCTTTCGGTGCTCCCCAGGTCTTTGTCGCCGACCTCATGTCGACATCGGCGAAGTGGGGTGTCTCGTACACGAGAAATTGGAAATGTTGACCGGTGTACCAGCTCGCGCACGACAGGTTCGTCATGGGCCGAACCTCACCGCCCCCAGCCGTCACGGGCCGCACGGTGACTGCTCCGCTGCTCTCGACAGTTGTGATGCTGGCGGCCCAATAGTCGCCGATCCCGCTCCGAAGACCATGGGCCTCGAGCCAGGCGACCAAGGACGGGACCGGGTCTGGCGGCCCGGGGCGAGACAGCGCATAGCCGAGCCCGGACGCGTAGCCCAATGACACGGCCACGCCCAAGATCGCGAGCCCGCGGACAGGCCAGCCCGTCGGGATCTTGGGCCAGGCGCGAGCGATCATGCGACCGGTCAGAACGCTGGCGAGCACGATGCTCACGGTGAGGTAGCGCACCCCGGCTCCGTCGGGCCTTGCGAGGATGACGAAGGGCATCACCGAGCAGAGCGTCGCGATGAGGAGAAGGTCGTCGAGTCGCCAAAGCTCCGGCTCGCCCGTCGAGAGCTTTCGTGGCCGCCTTCCGAGAGCGCCTGTGACGAGGCTTGCCAGTGCGGCCAAGAAACAAGCCAGCACGCACATCGTGCCCACGACGTACACGCCGCGCAGTACAAGGGGGACTGCCCCACTGTTGGATAGGCCTCCTATCAGGCCGATGCGATCAGCCGCGTAGCCTGTCAGGCCGACGAGATCACCGACGTAGGTCGGCACATGCTCCAGGTTCCTGAGCATCTGGCCCGGTTTGCCGATGGATGCCGTTCGGGACCTGAACGCGCCCAGCGCGGCAAATAGCCGGCGCGCGACCTCGCCGAGGACCACACTGGCGGCTGCAGCAGAGACATCTGCAGCACCGCTTCGCCACCTTCGCTGGCGCAGGGCCGCCACCAGACCCGCAAGGAGCAGGGGCGCCACTCCGTAGGCGACAATCAGCAGATCGCCGAACATGCCGAGGGCGAGCAGGACCACCGCCAGGGCCCATCCCCAGCCGAACCGTCCCCGCCTGAGCGCGGCAAACGCCACAAGCGCGTACAGCGCTGTGCTGACGTGGAAGCCGCTGCCGACGAAGTAGAAGGCCAAGGCAGGGGCGGCAAAGGCGAGAAGGGCAACGACTGTTGCGCCCCCGGCAAGGCCTGGCGCACCGCGGCGACCCTCCCGGGCGATGAGAACGCCGGCTGCGATGATAAGAGCGCCCATGACCGCAGGTCCCAGGTACAGAAGTCCTGGCCGGAGACCGTCGAGGCGAACAGCCACGGCATAGAAGGGCGCGTCACTCGTCCAGTACGAGGCGAGGGTCAAGCTCCAGCCGTGAAGCAGAAGGTGCCCGGAGCCGATGGCCTGACCCTCGAGGATCACTGTCGCCCTGTCTGAGGTCCCGACTTGGTGATGGGCCGAGGTCGCGTAGAGGAGGAATATCAGGCCGGCAAAGCCGGCGATCGTGGCTGCTGAGCTCACAACGAGTTGGACGCGCGCACGTCTTGACCATGCGGGTCGCAGACTCGAGGCAAGGCTGTCCCCGTCGCCAGCGGCCACAGGACCTGACCCAGCTGCAAGGTCGCGAGGCGTCAAGCGAACCTTCCCGCTGCTCACGTTGCGGGACTCTAGCCCCCAATCAGGTGGCGAACCTCCGGGAAGTTGTTGCCGTCACGTAATGTCTCTTGCCCTTCGCGTTCTCGATCGCTCTACGCTTGAGCTGTGCCTGCCCCTGCACTGAAGGGCAACGGGTCAGCTGAGAATCCGGCCGACCTCTCCGCTCTCGTTGCGCTCCAGCCGGTGATGGACCTCCAGGACCGCACGGTGTTCGCCTACGAGGCCCTCCCCCGCGGGTCGATGCGCCATGACGCGAAAGAGTTCGTCCGCGGTGCACTCCCGGCGGTCCAGTACACGAGTCCCGCGCTGCTCTTCGTGCCGCTGGCCGCAGATCTCCTCGAAGACGATGGATTCGACCCTTTCGCCAGAGCCGACGAAATCGGAGCCGCACCGGGAGAGGTCGCATGGCTCATTGCCGAGGCGACGGCGCTGGAGCTGCCCGACCTTGTCGAGCGGCGGGTCGCCCAGCTGCGCGATCAAGGATTCAAGGTCGCCCTTGACGACGTCGCACCTGGCGTGCTCCGCCGCGGAGTCGTCGGTGACCTCGTGCCGAGCTTCGTGATCTTGGATCCGACGTACAAGGACCACGTCTCGACGGGCATCCGGGCGCAAGCAGAGCTCGCCGGCCTGCTCGCATACTGCGCTCGGCTGAGCGCTCATGTCATTTCTCGCGGCATCGCCGACGACGCCGTTGCCCGCCGCTTGATCGGGCTCGGCGTGCGACTGGGGATCGGCCCGCATTTGGGACCGCCTGCCGTGCTCAGCGCCGCGGCGGCAGAGCCGGGCGACGAGGTCGTCTCGCCGGCCTGGTTCCGCCAGCAAGGAGTGCGGGTGCTCACCGCGACGGGCGAAGCGCTCGATGCCCCGGCCCTCGTCGCCAAGCTTCCGACCGCCGGAGAACTGCCGGTCGATGCCCAGGGTTTCGCCTGGTCTCTCGGGCAGGTCGCCCGCAGCATGCTGGCCGAGCACGATCCGGGCCGCGTGCTTCAGGTCGCTGCTGAGCACCTGCCGCTGACGGTGCGTGCCGACCGCTTCGCGATCTTCGAAGCCGACTGGGACCGATACCGGCTCCGGCCACGCGTCCTCGCAGGCGAAGCGCTGGAGGGGCTCAACGAAATGGACATTCCGATCGACCGGGGTGTCACGGGTTGGGCATTCCTCCGCGGCGACCCCTACAACTGCCCGGACACTCGCAGCCACTCCGCAGCCGCGCCGATCCCCGGACAAGGCGAGTCGACCTTGGAGGAGTCCCTGCTCGTCGTACCGCTCAAGGCCGGTGACCACGGGCTCGGTGTCATCGACGTGTGGCGCAACGGCAGGTCCCAGTTCACCCAGGAAGATCTCGAGCGTTGTGCGCTCTTCGGTTACATCACCGCTGCCGCCTGGTGGAATGCGCAGCTGTATGCCGAGCTCGAGCTGCGTGCGATGACCGACGTCCTGACCGGGCTTCTCAACCATCGCTGGTGGGACGAGCTGGCGACGCGCGAGGCCGCCCTCACCAGCCGAGCCGGCACTCAGATGGGGATCCTGCTGATCGATCTCGACCACTTCAAGAGCGTGAACGACCAGTGCGGGCACATGGCCGGAGACGCCTTGCTCCGCAACGTGGGTCGCGCGATACAGGCCACGCTTCGGACCGGCGACGCGGCCGTTCGCTACGGAGGCGAGGAGTTCCTCCTGATGCTTCACGACACCGACGAAGTCGGGGCCATGCGGGTCGCCCAAGCCGTGCGGAAGGCGCTGACGAAGCTGTCCGCGCCCGGAAATGGCATGCCGCGCGTAACCGCTTCGATCGGGGTGGCATTCTTCCCGCGCCATGGCGCCGTGCTCGACGAGGTCGTCAATGTCGCCGATGTCGCCATGTACAGAGCCAAAGCCGAGGGACGAGACCGCATCGTCCTCGCGCCGGATCCTGCAAGCGAACCTCCTCCGGCCGGTCGCCGTGAGACTGAGGGCTAGCCGGCGACAAGATCAGCAGCCGTCAGTCCGGGACCTGTTCACGCCTGCAAAGCGAACCAACCCTCATCTCAACTCTGGGCCCCGGCAGGCCGATCATGACCCGGCCGCAGAGGCCGAACCGTCGAGCAGCTCGCGTCCCGCCAGCCCCGTGCCATGGCGGAGGTGTCGTACGCAACGGCAAAGCGGCCGTCTCCTGCCAGCACGATCGCGCCGCCATGGCCACCCCGGGCGCGAACCGACCCGAGGGCATCACGCAACGCAGCTTCGAGGGGTGCTCCGGCTGTCACTCCCCACTCGACTAGATGGGCGAACCCGGCGACGAGGAACGACTCACCTTCACCTGTCCCAGAGACCGCGACGCTCCGGTCGTTTGCCCACGTTCCTGCCCCGGCGATCGGCGAGTCACCCACTCTCCCAGGCAGCTTGCCGAGGCGGCCTCCGGTGGACGTCGCCGCGGCGAGATGACCATCACTGTCGATGGCCACGGCCCCGACCGTGCCGCTGCGGGAGATCGGCACGACACCCTCGCCGCTGAGCAAGGCCGGATCTCTGCGTGCGAGCCCTGCCTTCTCGCAGAACCGGTCGGCGCCCGCGCCGGCCAGCAGGATCGGTCCCTCGGCAGGACCTCCCAGCGCCAAGACCGCCCGAGCGGCGCGTATTGGGCTCTCTGGCCACGTCGCAGCACAGATTGCCCCGATGGTCCCGCTGGCGCCGTCCATGACCGCCGAGTCGGTCTCGACTGTTCCATCACAGGTCGCGACGGCGCCTCTCCCCGCGTTGAAATGGCCCGAGGCTTCGAGGGATGCCACGGCCTCGACGACGGCGTCGAGGGCGGGCCCACCTGGGTCCAGCACCTCCCACGCAGCCCCGAGCGCAGTGAACAGGTCCTCCTCGAGCTGAGCGAGATCGGCCGGCGACGTCGCACTCAGGAACTCGCCGGCCCCACCGTGAATCACGACAGCGGGTGTGCCCAGCGCGCCGGACTCCAAGAAGGCGCCTCGAGTCATCTCGGCACTCCTAGGCCCGGTCCGAGGTGGGCGCGGTGCCGTCCGCCGCGATGACCTGTCGCCCCCCTGTGATCCGCCGCGTCATCCACCGCTCGACCACGAAGGCGAGGAAAGGCACGAATCCCGCCGCTACCAGTGCGATCACCTGGCCGAGGCCCAAGCGGAACCGACGGGCGAGATCGGCCACGGACACGAGATAGATGATGTACAAGAACCCGTGGATCGGGCCGACTACCTGGACGACAGCCGGCCTGTTGGCTGCGTACTGGAGCGGGACACCGACGAGCACCAGGACAAGCAGGCCGACGCCGACGACGTAGGCCATGGTCCGGTAGCGAACAAGGGTGGATTTCTGGGCGGCGTCCACGAGCCAGTCAGCGCAGCCTTTGCTCGTCTTCGGCGTTGAGCTGGGCCAGGTAGCGGTTGTAGGCAGCGAGCTCCTCGTCCTCGTCCTCGTCATAGCGATGTGGCTCGTCAGTCGAAGGCCCGCCGGTAGCGGTGTCCGACGCCATCAAGGCAAGCTTCGTGGGCTGCTCGTGAACGACCCTCCACCACATGTAGATCCCGTAACCGGCAAAGAACGGCCACTCGACCGCGTACGCCCAGCTGAGCGCGTTGCCGGACAGCGCGCGATGCAGCTGCCACCATCCGAGAGCCAGACAGCCAGGAACGACCACCAGCGCAGTCAGGTGGAGGAGGACTGCCCGACGCGAGAACCACGCGGGACCCACGCTCTGAGGTTAGCCCTCCCCCACTTGCGCTCTCCCACCAGCCCGGCCCTCCTCGGGCACGACAACACCCGGCGCATCTCCGAGGCGCGCCCCCTGCACGTAGGGTGGGCCTCATGCGTCCCTGGTCATCGACATACGTAGGCCGCCTCGAGGAACTGGAGATCACGAGCCGAGCCCTCGAGCACAACGCGCTCGGCGACTCCGCCCGGCGCCCGCTCTATGTGTACTTGCCTCCGGGCTATGACGACGAGCCCGACCGCCTCTACCCTTCCGTCTACGTTCTCCAGGGCTTCTTCGGGGCGTTGCCGGCGTGGAAGAGCCGGGCGAACAACCTCCGGCCGACCTATCTCGAGATGGCCGACGAGCTGTTCGCGTCCGGTGGGGCACCACCGTGCATCGTCGTCCTCGTCGACGCCTGGACTTCGCTCGGCGGCAGCCAGTTCGTCGACTCACCCGCGACGGGCCGCTACCACACCTACCTGTGCGAGGACGTCGTCCCGTTCGTCGACGCCACCTACCGCACCCTCGACGACCCGGCACACCGCGGCCTGCAAGGCAAGTCCTCGGGCGGCTTTGGAGCGATGATCACCGCGATGCTGAGACCGGACCTGTTCGGTGGTCTCGCCACCCATGCGGGCGACGCCCTTTACGAGTACTGCTACCTACCCGGGCTCGTCGAGGCCTATCGGACGCTTCGCGATCACTACGACTCGAGCTTTGCGGCCTTCTTCGCCGACATGGCCACAAGGTCCGCCCTCTCGCGGCGCAGTGATGCCGAAGTGCTGTCGGCCTGGGCGATCGGGGCGTGTTTCTCCCCAGAGGAGGACGGGACGGTGAAGGTGCCGTTCGACCTCCGCACGGGGCGCATCGACGAGGCCGTCTGGGCACGCTGGCTCGCCTGGGATCCGGTCAGGATGGTCCCGTTCCACGCACCGGCTCTGCGCTCGCAGCGGGCGATCTGGGTCGACGCCGGTCGCTCCGATGAGTACCACCTCGATGTCGGCGCTGAGGCGTTCGTCGCCGAGCTCGCGACGATCGGGGTCAGCGACGTCGCGTTCGAGCTGTTCGACGGCACCCACTCCTCGATCGAGTACCGCTACCCGCTGTCCCTCGCCTATCTCGCCGAGCGCCTTTCGTAGCCGGCCGCTGTCGCCGCGCCAGAGGCCTCACTACTGCCGCAGCGACCTCGAACAGCTCACTGCGCACTGCGCTGGTCGAAGGTCACCACGAGCTTGCGAGCCGCTCGCGCGTCGTCCACGCGTCCCACCGGTGTGGTTCTCGGGGCGGCCTTCGCGTCATCGGCGTTCCCGGCATCGAGCGATTCGCGCGCGACCTGGATGAACGCATCGGCGAGCGCCGCCAGCGTCTGTGGGCTCTCGGTCTCGGTGGGCTCGATCATGAGGGCTTCCTCGACGATGAGGGGGAAGTAGACCGTCGGAGGATGGAAGCCGAGCTCCATGAGGCGCTTTGCGACGTCCAGCGCACTGAGGCCCGCCTGGTGGTGAAGTGACTTCGCGGACACGACGCACTCGTGCATCACGGTCCTGTCGTAGGCGATGTCGTAGGTGCCGCGGAGACGCTCCTTCAGCCAGTTCGCGTTCAGGACAGCTACCTCGGACACACGCTTCAAGCCGTCGCCCCCGTTCAGGCGGAGGTAAATCCAGGTGCGGAGCAAGACGACGGCGTTCCCGTGCCACGAATGCACTCGCCCGATCGAATGCTCGGGCATCGTGAGGTCGTAGCCCGATTCGGTACGGGTGGGTCTCGGGCCAGGGAGGAACGGAGCCAGCTCGGCACAAACAGCAACCGGGCCGGCCCCGGGGCCCCCTCCGCCGTGGGGTGTCCCGAAGGTCTTGTGCACGTTCAGATGCACGATGTCGAAGCCCATGTCACCGGGACGCACGATCCCGAGAATCGCGTTCAGGTTGGCACCGTCGTAGTAGAGCAGGCCACCGACATCGTGGACCGCTTCGGCGATCTCGACGATCTCATCCTCGAACAGACCTAGGGTGCTGGGATTGGTGAGCATGATCCCTGCCACGTCGTCGTCCAGCAACGCCCGAAGCGCGTCAAGGTCGACCCCACCCCGGGCGTTGGTCCCGACCGTGGCGACCTCGAAGCCGCTGAGTGTCACCGAAGCCGGGTTCGTGCCGTGGGCAGAGTCGGGGATGACAACCCGGCGCCGGCGTTCGGACTCCCCGTGAGCGTCGTGGTACGCGCGCATCAGCAACAAGCCCGTCAGCTCACCGGCCGCCCCGGCTGCGGGCTGCAAAGTGGCGGCCTGCATCCCGGTGATCGCGCAGAGGCTCTCCTCGAGCTCGACGAGGAGCTCGAGCCAGCCCTGGGTGCACGAAGCCGGAGCAGCCGGGTGGACCTGTGTGAAGCCCGGGAGCGACGCACCGGCGTCGGCGGCCTTCGGGTTGTACTTCATCGTGCACGAACCGAGTGGGTACGCGCCGAGATCGACAGAGTACTGGCGGTGAGTGAGGCGTGTGAAGTGCGCGACGAGGTCACGCTCGGAGACTTCCGGCAGCGCCACTGACTCGGTCTGTCTGAAGGCTTCGGGAACGAGCTCTTCGGCGGTCCACGCCGGCAGGTCCGTCGTCCGGAACGAGGCGGCGTGGCGCCCTGGTGCGGAGAACTCGAAGATCGTCGGCTCGAAGTCGCGAGCGAGAAGCGGTGCTCCCAGGGCCCGGCCAGCGGGCATCGGCGCGCTCATCGGACCGCCCTCTCGAATGCGGCCGCGAAGTCGTCGATCTCCGCTCGGGTGCGCTTCTCAGTAGCTGCTACCAGCAATCCACCTTCATAGGCGGTTCCCTCGAAGCCTGGCCGAATCGGCACACCGGCAAGAAACCCGTCCTCCACGAGGCGCTCGATGAGCTTCTCGGGCGCCACCGGAGTGCCGACGGCGAACTCGCGCAGCACCGGGGCGCTCGTCAGCAGTTGCACACCGTCGATCCTGCAGAGAGCCTCGCGGGTGTAACGCGTCGCTCTCGCGCATCCCAAGGCCACTTCGCGGAGGCCCTTTGGACCCAACCAGGACAGCTGGATGGCCGCGGTCACCGCCATCAATGTCTGGTTCGTGCAGACATTCGAGGACGCCCGTTCCCGGCGGATGTCCTGTTCGCGCGCTCGCAATGTCATGACATAGGCGTGTCGGCCCTCTCTGTCCAGGGTTTCGCCAACTATCCGCCCGGGAATGCGTCTCACATCCGCGAGGCGGCACGCGAACAAGCCCAGGTAAGGGCCGCCGAATCCGAGCGCAGTACCGAACGGTTGCCCCTCCCCCACCACCACGTCGGCACCAAGCTCGCCTGGCGGGCGGAGCAGCCCCGCCGAAACGGGATCGAAGCACACGATCAGGCGGGCTCCGAAGTGGTCGGCGATGGCTCGGGCAGCGCCAATGTCCTCAAGGCAGCCGAGGAAGTTGGGAGCGGCGACGACTACCGCGGCGAACGGCCCGCCGCCGACGACCTCGTTCCAGGAGGTGACGCCCGCCGACAGCGGCACAGTGTCGATCTCGTTGCCAGAACCGCGTGAGAACGTCTCCAGCTGCTGGCGCCAATGGGGATGGACGGCCTGTGAGCAGAGCACGCGTGGGCGGCCCGTCGCCACCACGGCGAGATTCACCGCCTCCACGAGCGATGCCGCCCCGTCATAGAGCGAGGCGTTGGCGACATCGAGGCCACTGAGCCGGGCAATCATCGTCTGATACTCGAAGATGGCCTGCAGAACCCCCTGGGACACCTCGGGCTGGTACGGGGTATAGGCGGTCAGGAACTCCGAGCGAGAAGCGAGAGACCTCACGACTGCCGGGATCTCGTGGTCGTAAGAACCGGCCCCGGCAAAGCACACGAGATCGCGGCCGCACGGCCTATTCCGAGAGGCGAGGTCGTCGAGTCGCCAGGCCACATCCGGCTCGCTCATCGCCGGTGGGAGATCCAGACCCCCCGCGAGCCGTAGTGCCTCGGGAATCTCGGCAAACAGATCATCGAGATCCTCTAGGCCGAGAAAGGCGAGCATTTCGGCGATCTCGGCGTCGGTGTGTGGAACAAACGCTGCGCTCAAGACCCGGTCCCTTCCGTCGCGCCCGAGCCCGCGACCCGGACAGAATCACCATCGTTCTCGCTCGACGCGACTCTCAGCCGCTGGAATGGCGGCTTCACCACGACCGCTGGAGCCGGACCTCCCCGCAGCGCGATCTCGACATTGGCACCCATGGCGGTCTCGGGGGGCAAGAACGCGAGCGCGATCCCGCGCTGGAGCACGGGGGAGTAGTTGCCGCTCGTCACCACACCCGAGACTTCGCCGTGGACGAGGACGGCATCCTCGTTACGGGGCGGCCTGCGCCCCTCGGCGAGCAGACCGCGCAGGCGTCGCCACGGGCCGGCCGTGCGTTCGCGATCCAGAGCTTCGCGACCCCGGAAAGGGCCCTTGTCCCAGCTGACCACCCACCCGAGACCGGCTTGCAGCGGCGTGATGCCGGCGCCGAGCTCATGGCCGTGGAGGGGCAAGCCCGATTCGAGGCGGAGAGTGTCACGAGCACCGAGACCGGCCGGCTTGACTCCGGCACCGATGACCGCTCGCCAGAACGCAGCGGCCATCTCCGACGGCACGGCGCACTCGACACCGTCCTCGCCGGTATAGCCGGTGCCGGCGACACGGCACGGTGCCCCGCCGAACTCGAAGTCGGCCACCGCGAAATGCCCGACCGCCGCGGCATCCGGGGAAACGGTCGCGAGTCGCTGTCGTGCCCGCGGTCCCTGCACGGCGATGATCGCCCGCTCGTGGGTCACGTCATGCCCGCCGAGCACCGAGATCACCCGCGCCGTGTTGGAAGCGTTCGGCATCACGTCGAATCGATCCTCGCCCACCCACCACACGATCAGGTCGTCGAGCACCGATGCATCGGCCTCGTCGAGGAGGTGTTGATACTGGGCGCGCCCGGGTCCGATCCGGTGGAGGTCGTTGGTGAGGCTCGTCTGGAGCAGCTCGAATGAGCCCGGGCCTCCCACACGCACGGTGCCGAGATGGCTCACGTCGAAGACTGCGGCGTCATTCCTACAGGCGAGGTGCTCAGCGATGGTGCCTTCGGGGTACGACAACGGCATCTCCCAGCCGCCGAAGTCGACGAGTCGGGCACCGAGTTCGATGTGCTCGGCATGCAATGACGAGTGTCTGAGGGTCACCCGGCCAATCTAGCGGTGGCCTCTGGCAAGTACTTCCCCAGGAGGCTGAAGACGTCGCGGCGATAAAGGACCCTGACCCGGACTTCGGGATAGAGCTCGGCCATCTGGCGCAGCTTGCGGTTCTTCGCCGTGACCAGCTCCTGGCGAAGCGTCGTCAGCTCCAGGAACAAGTCGTGCTCGATCAAGTAGAAATCAGGCCGGAACGCGCTCGTCGGCTGTCCTTGCGGGCCCCACGCGAGAACGAACTCTACGGGCTCGTACTCCCAGAGGACCTCGTAGTAGTCGAGAAGCTCGGCAAACAAGCGTTCAGAATCGTGTGCGAACCGCACGGTCGCGTGCGGACGCTCCGGTACCTGGCGGGATCGCCGGTAGGAGAGCGTCTAGCCTCCCTCGGCAAGCCGGGCCGGACCGGAGGTCGTCGCGCTGTCGGTCGTGCCGGCGTCTTCCAAGGCGGCGGCCGGCGAAGCACCGCTTACCACGCGGCCGCTGTCGATGCGGTGGATTGCCGCGTCGACCTCACCGACCACCCCGGCAAGCGGGACGACGTTGAAGACGCCCTGGCCGCCTCGCAGCAGGTCGATGATCTCTTCGCCAGTGCGCAGCAGCACCGATCCCTCGCCGACAAGGACGAGGTTCGCCGTCGTGAGGTCTTCTCCGACTGACTCGCTGAGGCATTCGATGGCGCGCCTGGCCTGGTGCAGATTGACACCACCGTCGAGGAGCTGCTTGATCACCTTCAGCTCGAGCAGGTCCTTGTAGGCGTACAGCCTCTGAGATCCACTGCCGCGCGCCTTGGCTAGCGACGGCCGGCTGAGGCCAGTCCGATCCCAGTAGTCCAGCTGACGGTAAGTGATACCGACGATGCTGCACACCTGCGGCCCACGGAAACCGACTTGGTCCATCCTGTGCCCCTGTCCTTAGTTCCCACGCTCCCGCGCTTGGCTTTCGACGGAGCACAGCGCGGTAGTTACACCCTCGTAAGAAAGGCTACGGCTCGCGCGGCTCGACGTCAACGACCGGTCGACCCCTTGAGCTGGGCCGGAACGGCGGACGTCTACTGCAGCTTCAGCTTCATGGTTCCCATGCAGGCTGACCGGCACCCGCGCGAAGGTTCAGGACGTGAAGTCCTCAGGTCGGATCCGGTCCAGGAACTCCCGGAACTCTCCGACGAGCTCGTCCGGGTTGCCCTCGACGGTGACGTCCTCGTCGTCCGGTTCGATCACGAGGCCCTCGGTCTCCATGAGGTCGTCGGCGACATACAGCGGTGAATGCGTACGCGTCGCGAGCGCGATCGCGTCCGACGGACGACACGACACGACAACGTCACGCTCGCCGGCTCGAAGGTGGAGCTCGGCGAAGAAGGTCCCGTCGCGAAGCTCGGTCACGAGCACGCGCACCACCTTGGCACCGAGGGTCTCGACGAGCTCCCGCATGAGATCGTGGCTCATCGGACGCGGAGGCTCGACGCCCTGCAGAGCAAAGGCGATGGCAGTCGCCTCTGGTCCGCCGACGAAGATCGGCAGCGAACGGCGGGCGCCTTCAGTCTCTTCGAGCAGCACGACCGGTGTGCTCGACCCCAGGTCGACACGGACGGCTCTCAGATGCACCTCGACCATGACAGCAACTTACCGCCGTGAGAGCCGCTCGAACATCGCAGCCGGCTCGGCGCGAAGCTCGGCCTCGTCGACGACCTGCAGCCCCGGCAGGTTCCGGTAGCGCTCGTCGAGGTCCAAGCCGTAGCCGACTGCGTACTCGTCGCTGATGAGCTGGCCCACGTAGCGGACCTCGACCGGCAGCAGCCTGCGGTTCTTCCGGTCCAGGAGGGCACACGCGGCCGTCGAACGAGCGCCGCGCAAAGCGATCAGGCGGAGCACATAAGCAAGTGTGAGGCCGGTGTCGACGATGTCCAAGACGACGACGACATCCCGGCCCGTGACATCGAGGTCGAGATCCTTGATCACCCGCACCCGCGTCCGCCCGTCGCCGTAGGCCGACAGGGCGAGGAAGTCGAGCTCGCAGGGACCGTGCAACTCCCGGACGAGATCTGCGAGAAAGCAGATGCTTCCCTTCAAGAGGGCAACCAGCACCACGCCATCGGGATAGTCGTGGTTGATCTCGCGTCCGAGTCGGTGAGTGATCGCGGCCAGCTCCGTGGCATCGAGCAGGGACCTGATCCGGTCTTCTGGCCGGCTCACCCCCCGGTCAGCTCGCGTAGCGTCGCTTGCGAAAAACAACGCATCAGCGCTTCTCCGAGCTCGGCGAGCTCAGCGAGGTCTTCGATCGCACGGGCTCGCGCCTCAGGGTTCCGCTGCCTGAGCAGGGGTGTGACCACCTGGGCGAAGAGACCAGTTTGGCGGTCCGCGGCGTGCTTGAAGACCTTGAGATGCCGTGCCTCGATGCCATACGGCACGAAGCGGGCTGCAAGTTTCGCGACCAGAACCGCCTCTTCGTCATAACAATGGACTCCTGCCACGGTCCGGCCGGCGATGAGGCCGAAACTCTCGAGCTCCTCGACGCCAGGCACACCGAGACCGCTGGCATTGGCAAGCTCGACGAGGGTCAGGCTCGCTCCGGACAGCCCCGCGCCGGGCAGCCCTGAAGTCGAGCGCGGAGTGGCGCGTCGGGCTGGTCCGCCAGCGTCGTTGGGTCCTTCGTCACCGGGCTCGCCAGCCGGTGCCGGACCAGGCTCGGTCGTCGCATTCTGCGATCCGGCATTGGATTCGGGCCGGGTGCTGCGTGGGCGGCGGCTTCGCGAAGGACCGGCGTTGCCGGCAGCCCCTTCCTCGGGTTCCGGCGACCTGTGCCCTGACGCCGGCTGGCGGGCGCCGGGCGTGGTGCCATGGGTCGATCCCCTCGGGCTTGGTCCCGTCGCGCGCCCGGCGGCCGGCCCCGTCTCACGGCTCGCCAAGACATGTGAGTCGGCTCGGTTCGGTGTGCGACCACCCGCGGAGGCGGCCGCAGCGACCGGCGCCAGCGCCTGAAGCGATGCCTCACGAGTAGCCTCCGCCGTTCCGTGCGCGCCGACAAGCATCACCTGCGACTCTCGTTGAGGCGGCGGGTCACCCATCTCGAACAGCTGCGGCGTAGGCGCGTCCGAGTCGGTCATGCCGTTCTCGAGACGACCCTTGATCACCTTGAGAGGCAAGAAGTGCTCCCGCTGCTGGCGCAGGATCCAGCGAAGGCGTTCCACGTCGGGCTCATAGAACTTGCGGTAGCCGGACGGCGTGCGCTCGGGGACAAGCAGGCCTCTGCTCTCGAGGAAGCGGATCTTCGAGATGGTGATGTCCGGGAATTCCTCGCGGAGCAAGGCAAGGACATCGCCAATTGCAAGGTAGGAGCGCTCCCCCACTGGGGCCTCAGCCTGCGCTCGTGGAGAGGAAAACGAGCTTGAACTTGCCTATCTGGACCTCGTCGCCACCCTTCAAAGTGGCGGTCTCGATACGCTCCCGGTTGACGTAGGTGCCGTTCAGGGAGCCGACATCCGCCACGACGTAGTGGACGGTCTCGCGCCGGAACTCGGCATGGCGACGCGACACCGTCACGTCGTCGAGGAAGATCTCGCTGTCGGGATGCCTGCCCACCCGCGTGACCTCCCCCGTCAACACGAAACGAGCCCCGGCGTCCGGCCCGCGTTTGACCACGAGCACGCCCATGCCTTCCGACAGATCGCCTGCGGGAACACTGATCTCTTCGTCCGCAGGATCACCCGAGGAATCCTCCGGCAGGAACGAGATCGTCGTGTCGGTACTCGGAGCGAGAGGCGCGCCACACGATGAGCAGAAATTCGATTCGGCCGGGTTCCGGCGTCCGCAGTTGTTACAGAACACTCCCGTACGGTAGCCCCGAAAGTTGCGCTGTGCGTCAGACCATTTGACCAGGTGGGACACGAGCGAAGTGGGCGTAGTCACCTTCTCGCGCGTAGGACCTGGTCAGGGCAACTACGCGCCCGCCTCATCGACCGACGCTGCTCGTCTGAGGTCCATCCCCAGATCCCCTGTGATGTTTCTGGCGCGCTGACCGCGTACTCGAGGCTCTCCCACAGCACCGTGCAGCCTTCACAAGCAGCCACGTCGTCCCGGCACCGCTCCCAGCTCACGGGCTTACCCTTCGCGTCCTGCCGGGCCGTAAGCCGACAAGGTTTCGTCGGCGCGAACGGTTCATGAGTCTTTGGCCAGCTACCAGCCGCCCGTTCTGCGTACGATGACACCTCCGGTACTCATGACGCTTGGCTTGCCCACAGCGATGCATGCCTTGCTAGACGGACAAGCAAGGGAGCTAATCGAATAAGGGGGGTTCCAAACCATGAACCAGGTAACGCCGCCATCCCCGCTCCTCCAGACTTGCGAAGCCGTACTCAGCACACGCAGCCGCCGCCTGCGTCGGAACACGTGATTGCGCCTGAGTATATGGATGGGTAAGTTCTCCAGGCCTTGCCGCCGTCATATGTGTATTTCTTCATCGGGACAGTCCATGTCTTGCCCTCGTTCGTGCTAGCCACGTTCGCTTCGCCTGAGACCAAACAGTTCGTACTGGTACGGCACGCAATGCTAGCGTAACATTCGCCGCTGCCTGTGAGTGGATTGGAGCGCTCGATCCAGGCGGCACCGCCGTTCGACCTGGTCATGATATCGCCTCCCACGGCGATGCAGTCCCTGCTCGTTGGGCACGCGATACCGCTCAAGCTCTGGGGATAGGGAGAGAGCGGGTTGGGGCGACTGGTCCAGGTGGCCCTGCCATCTCCTGTGGTCAAGATAAGACCCGGGTAACCTACGGCGATGCTGTGTCTGCTGCTCGTGCAGGTGACTGCATTGAGGGAGGTACTGCTTGCAGTCCACCGCTTGGTCCAGGTAGCACCGCGGTTGGCGCTGGTCAGAATGATGCCAGCGCCCAAAGAACCTACGACGATGCAGTCCCGCTCGTGGGACACGTACTGGCATGCAGGTTGTAGTGGCTGCCAGAGGGGCGACTGGTCCAGGTCAGGCCTGCGTTCGCGCTTGTCAGGATAGTACCGTTCTGGCCTGTGGCGATGCAGAACGTGCTGCTTGGGCAGGTAATGCCCAGCAGGGGTGAAGCCTCGGTGGAGACCACGTGCCAGCTAGGAGCCGGCTTCCGCAAAGTCGCAATTGTTCCCTTTATCTCGCTGAACACCTCATGGCCCGACTGCGCATCCTGCGACCACGTCCCAGGACTTGAGTCGACAACCGTATAGGATCCGGCTGGTACCACCACCTTGGGTTGAGTCGTCCAGTCGACGTTAGGTACACCGGACCCGCCGTTGGTGACCACGTGCCAGGGCCCATACAGGGTGCCCTGTGACCTGCGTAGCGCGACGGTGCGGCCTGGGCCGCCCTTCCCGTTGTTCCAGTGGTAGTCGAGAATCATGGTGATCAGGTACGACCGTTTGATGGTGAAGACGGTGGCAGAGGTCGGGGCATTGCTCACAGTGCCGCTGTTGAAGTTGTCGAAGATAACCTGTGGCGCCGCGGCGTGCGCCATACCCGAGCCGAGGGTGAGCAGGCTGAGCGAGAACGCGGCGACGACTGGTAGCGGCTACGTGCTGGGTCGCTTCCATTGTCGCCGGTGTATGCCGTTGCCGAAGTCCTTCATGTTCCGCCTGTCGTTTCCAGTGCATTAACTACGTAAGGCAGTGACGCGGAGCAGTGTGGAAGTAGTCGCTGCCAAGGGGTGCGAGCTGCCGCTTGCATTTGTAGCACCGAAGTAGGTGCTCTCATAGTGTCGTGGGTCACAAGGAAGTGAATTGCACGGTAGCTGAGACTCACCGGGGCGTGCTCGGCCGACTGCGGCTGGACCACCATCACAATCGCCACTGTGGCGCTTCGGTTGCTCGCGCTCGAACCGGCGTGTCGGGCGGTTGGATCCGACCGGCGGTGTCTCAGGATTCGGTGAGCGAGAGGTAGCCGGCGGCGTCCAGGAGCTCCTCGAACTCGGCGGGAGCAGAGGCTTCGATGACGCAGAGCCAGCCTTCACCATACGCGTCGGTGTTGATGCACTCGGGTTGTTCGCCCAGTGAGGTGTTCACCTCGACCACAGTCCCGCCCACTGGCGCATAGACCTGTGACACGGACTTGGTCGACTCGACCTCACCGAGCTCTCCGCCCTGGACGACGGTGTCACCTACCGACGGCAGTTGGACGAACACGATGTCACCGAGGGCTTCCTGAGCGAAGTCGGTGAGGCCGACCCTGACCTTGCCATCCTCGAGACGCGCCCACTCGTGGTCAGAGGTGTATCTCAGGTCCTGCGGGACATCCATCTCACACGCCTCCTTCGGCGGGGCGGGGAACTCCGACGCTGCGGCGATGGTAGCCACTCGCCGGGCTCGGCGCCGCCCGGCCTGGTGACCGCGCCGAACCTGTGCCATGCCCGGCCTTCATGCGCGACTCAGGCCGTGCCTTCGGCGAGGATCCGTTCGATGTCGTTGGCCACCCGTTCGGCCCGTTGCTCGGCCTCGGCCCGGGTTCTCGCCTCGGCGTGGATGCGGGTGACGGGGGTCTCCGGATCGGGTAGCACGAGGGTCCAGCCGTTGTCATCGATCGTCTTCACCCCATCGAGCAGGATGAGCTCGGCCGGATTCACTTGCTCGACGAGGGTGCGCATGACGAGGCCCTTTTGCTCGAAGGGTGTCGGCACCTCCCGTCGGACGACAGAGGTCTCCGGGAGGGTGGCCACAACGCGCGAGAGCGCCTCTTGCCTGGAGGCGAGAAGCGAGAGAAGCCGCACGAGGGTGGCCACCGCATCCAGGGCCGGCAGGAACTGGGGGAAGACGAAGCCTCCGGAGGTGTTCGCCGCGAAGCGGACCCGCGGCGAGTCGGCAGCCTCCAGCAACTGCGTGGCCGATAGTTTGGTCCACAGCACCTCTGAGCTCGTCGCGGCGCATATTGCCTCCACATGGCGGCTCGCGTCCACCGGTACCGCGATCACGCCTTCGGGCTCCGCGCTCGTGACGAGCAGGGTGAGCGCGAGCATGGCCTCGTGGTCCTCGAGCACGTGGCCGGTGTCGTCCACGAGGGTCAGCTGTTCCCCGTCGGGGTCCAATATCGCCCCGAGGCTGGCGCCCGAGGACCGAACGAGTTCGGCGAGCCGAGCCGCGTGCACTGTCCTGTCAAAGCTGATGACGCCGGACGTCGAGACATTCGGGTTGATCCCGAGAACGTCGGCCCCGAGCTTGGCCAGCACGCTCGGCATGACGAAGCTCGTGGTACCGAAGGAGTAGTCGAGAATGAGCTTGAATCTCGCCGCTCGTATGGCGTCGAGGTCGACCAGGCTGGTGAGCTCATTGGTGTAGAACTCCAGCGTTCTTGACGCGAAACCGACGTCGCCGATCTCGGCCGCGAGCACCCGGCGCGACTCTTCGCGGTCGCAGAGCCGCTCGATCTTGCGCTGGGCGGCGTCATCGAGGTCCATGCCGTCCTCGTTCAAGAAACGCAGGGCCACCGACTGCGGATCCCCCGGCACGAGCCGGACCGTGATGCCTCCGACGGCGGTCCCGGTACGGGTCAGGAACCTGGTCACGGGTACCGTCGCGGCCTCAAGATCCTCGACATTGCAGCCAGCTGCGGTGATGCCGACCATCGCGGCACGCTTCAACATCCGCGCCGCCCGGCTGGAATCTCGCGATGTGGCCACGGTGGCGCCCTTGGGTAGCGTGGTCGCGTACGCCAGAGCGACGCGCAGCGCCACCTCGGGCGAGAGGTCCACGTTCGCGATGCCCGCGACGCCGTATCGCCCGAAGAGGCTCCTCGAGCCTCGGGACTCCCAGATGATCGAAGAGTTCACGACGGCGCCCGCCTCGATGATCTTGTGCGGGTAGACCTTCACGCCGGCACCGACAACGGCCTCGCGCCCCACTCTTGATCCTTCGCCGAGGATCACTCCGTCGTCCAGGTGCACGCCCTGGCGCACATCGCACGAGCGCGCGATGACACAACCTCGGGCGCTCACCGCAGAGGCGATGTAGACGTTGTCGTGGATGACGCACCGCTCGATGACGGTGTTGTCGCCGACACGCACGTTGGCGCCCAGCACGCAATGGCCGTGTAGCTTGACGCCTCTTCCGATCCGGCAGTTGTCGCCGATGAGCACAGGCCCGACGATCTCCGCCGAGGGATGGATCTCCGCACCTGCGCCGAGCCACACGTCGGGACGCAGCCGAAAACCAGGAATGTCGATGTATACCTTGCCGTCGAGGATGTCCGTGTGCGCCCTCAGGTAGGCGTCCAAGGTGCCGACGTCTTCCCAGTAGCCGCCTCCCACGTACCCGTGCAGCGGCCGACCAGCTTCGAGCATCAAGGGGAACACGTCAGCGGAGAAATCGACTGCCCGGCCGCCGGGTATCCAGTCGAAGACCTCCGGCTCGAGTACATAGATGCCGGTGTTGATCGTGTCGCTGAAGACCTCGCCCCAGCCCGGTTTCTCGAGGAAGCGCTCGACGCGCCCGTCCGCGTCAAGGATCACGACGCCGAACTCGGGGGGGTTCTCCACGGACTGGAGGGCAAGCGTGGCGACCCCGCCTTGCTTGGCATGGAAATCGACCATCGCCGTCAGGTCGACGTCGGTCAGGACATCCCCCGAGATGACCAGGAAGCGATCGTCCAGCTCGTCTCTCGCGTTGAGCACCGAGCCGGCGGTCCCGAGCGGTGTCTCCTCGGTCGCATAGACGAGACGGACCCCGAGCTCCGACCCGTCTCCGAAATAGGTGCGAATCGTGCTCGCGAGAAAGCCGACCGTCACGACGATCTCCTCGAAACCGTGTCGCCGGAGCAGGTTCACCACGTGCTCGGCCATCGGCGCGTTGGCCATCGGGAGCATGGGCTTGGGCTGGCTGGCGGTGAGCGGCCGGAGCCTGGTGCCTTCCCCGCCCGCCATGATCACGGCCTTCACGAGGTCACCGCCTCATGTTGAGCGCGCTCTGGCCGGTGCTCGCCGAGCGCCCGGCGAGCAAGCGGGATGTACGCGGCGGCAGCGACGAAACTGAAGATCAAAGCAGGCACGACCGCCACCCAGGTGACGTCGGTCAGCACACGGGCCCACGTCGCTTGTTCGTCTCCGAGCAGGAACAATGGGAAGCAGCACAGGAGCCCGAATGTTCCCGCCTTCCCCACCCATACCACGTCGATCCGTCTCGCCCGGAGCGCAGCGAGCACTACGACGGCCACAGAGACGAGTAGTTCGCGGCCGAGCACAACTGCTGCGAGCCAGGGTGGGACGGCACCGTAGATTGCAATGGCGAGGACAGCGGTCACCAGCACCACCCGGTCGGCGAGCGGATCGAGGACCTTCCCCAGGGTGCTGACCTGGTGAAGCCTTCGCGCGAGATAGCCGTCAAGAAAGTCGGTCGCACCGACGAACATCAGCGTCACGGTTGCCGCGATCCGCTCGTTCGGGCCGAACAGGAGCCAGCAGAACACGCCGAGCAGCACGATCCGGGTGAAGGAGATCAGGTTCGGCACGGTCCAGACGCGGTCGAGGCCACCGTCCTCGCCATTCACGGCTTCGGTAGGCACCGCCTCCACGCCGGCAAGTGTACGGGCGGCGGGCGGTTCCGGGCCCGCGTTCGGTCGCTGGGCCTTTTTGAGCAGGTATCCGGACTCGATGTCAGGGCTCTGGCGTGAGCTCAGTGCATTGAGACCTGGCGGACGCGCATGCCCGTCACGATGTTGGGCACGAGGCAGACATAGCGGTCCGCTACCCCGTCGAGTGCCCAAGGCTCGAGTGGGAGCGCCTTTGCCCGCTCGAGCTCCTCGACATCGGTGATCACGTGCGCCAGTCCTTGGACCATCACGCTCCAACCCTGCTGATGGTCCAACTCGTAGTGGTCGACCTCGAAAGCCACAACGAACCCCGCTGCGGCGTCGTTCAGCTTTGTACCCTCAGCCGACCGCCAGACGATGTCGCCGTCGAGCAAGGCGAAGTTCACCGGGAGCACGATCGGTAGAGCGCGTGCTGTAAGCGCTACGCGGCCGACCGGCTCATCCCGCAGCAACTCGAGACAGTCATCACGGCCGAGATCCTCGAAAACCTGTCGCTGCTCGCAATCCACGTCTCAAGAGTCGGCCGGTGCAGCCCTTTCCGGTTAGAGGCGAAAGTCACGTTTCATCCGGCCGTGCGGCGCACCCGGCGACAGATGGCCGGCTTCACGACCCGATTGGCACACACCATTCGACCAGCGTTCCCGAGGGACTGCGAGGCGTGATCGAGACCGAGCCGGAGAGCGCACGGGCTCGGTCGGCAATGTTTCGCAGCCCGTTACCGGCGGTTCGCCCCCCAGGAGGTCCGACGCCGTTGTCGGCTACAGAAACCATGAGCATGCCGTCCTCTGCAGTGATGACCACTTCGACCGACGAGGCCCTGGCGTGTCGAGCGACGTTGGAGAGCACCTCGGTCAAGACGGCGACGACCTGGGGCTGCAGTTGCACGCTCGTGACCGAGTCCACAGGCCCCTGGAACCCGACACGGGGTGAGAAGCCGAGCTGTTCTGCGGCAGCTGCGGCGACACCGGTGACCGCCGAGCGAAGGCCCCAGTCGGACATCGCGGGTCGTTCGAGATGGAAGATCGTCTCGCGGATGTCGCGAATGACCTCGTCCAGGCCGTCGACAACGTGATCGATCCGCTCGGCCACCGGACCGGTGGTCAGTCGCTCGACGCTCTGCAAGCCCATGCCGAGCGCGAACAGCCGCTGGATAACAGTGTCGTGGAGGTCGCGCCCGATTCTTTCGTGCTCGGCCGTAACCTGCAGCTGCTCGAGCTCAATGCGCGCCTCTCCCAAGGTGACCGCGACCATCGCGGCGTTGGCGAAGACCTCGACGAGAGCCGTGTCGTCTGGGCTGAAGTCCGGCGCTGCGCGGAGCCGAGCGACCACGAGGGCGCCGAACACCCGCTCCTCGGCGTTCAGCGGGCAGAACAGGCCAGGTCCCAAACCGAGCGCTCTCACCTCGGCTGGAACGCCTGTCTCGGTCGACAGGTCCGCGACGATGATCGACGCCCCTTGTGTCATCGCCCGCTTCGCGACGCTCGTCTCGGACGGGATCTCGATACCGACGACAGATCCGGCTCCCTCTCCATCACTGGCGCTGATGACAAGGCCGTCCTTACCAGACGGTACGACCACCCAACTCGCCGCGGCCTCGACCAGGCCGCGTGCGCGGCGCGCGACCAGCCCCAATGTGGCCTCGCTCGGCTCGCCGCCAAGCAGGCGCTGGGTGATCTCGTTGATCGCTTGCAGCCTTGCCTCCTGACGACGCTGATCGGTGGCATCGCGCACGAACGCCCCGACGAACCGGCTGTCACCGATTGAGAACGGGACGAGGCTGACGTCGATCGGGAACACGCTTCCGTCGCGCCGCCGACCTGTGAGCTCGAGGCCCAGACCCATCGGACGCGCCTTGGCAGCCTGTGCAAACATCCCCCGGTGCTGCTCGTGGATGGACCGAACCTCCTCCGGCACCAGCATCTCGACGTCGCGGCCGACCACTTCGTCCGGATCGAAACCGAACAGCATCCTGATTGCCTCGCTGGCGAGCACGATGATCCCGTCCCCATCGACCGCGATGACGGCATCCGGTGACGACTGCAAAAGCGTTGCCAGCACATCCGCAGTGTCCGCCACCCGGGATTGCATCGGCACAATACGGCTGAGCGGTCTCACCGGGGCGCGAGCCTAGCCAGGGTGTCACCTGAGCCGCCTAAGGCCAGGTGGGACCGGGCTCTCGCCACGAACGAGCCGGACCGCACAAGCCTGTCACGGCCAGCTCGTCGGTCCGCGATACTTGAGCGCGGGTCGGCTCGTCTTCCGCCGGCACGTGGCGGGCCCGAGCGCGTCCCCATGGGCTCGCGTAGGAACCACTCCGGAGGAGTTGAGCTTGAAGAAGACCGTTCAAGCGCGGGCGACGATCGCGGCATCGGCCGCCACGCTCTTCGAATGTCTGGCCGACTACAAGCGCGCGGATGTGTTCATCGAGGGTCTCGAGCAGCTCACCCCCGTCGCGGCTCAGACAACAGGCGAAGACGCTCAGTTCGAGGCGGTGCTCAAGGTAGGGGCCTACACGCTTCGAACCACCATCGTGATCACGTCACTGCAACCGGGTCGGAGCATCACCTGGTCCTCGGCAGGCGACGACGGCCAGAGTCTCACGTTCGAATTGAGTCCGGAGCGAAGCGGGACAACGGTCAACCTCACCGTGACTTACCAACAGCCGGGTGGAGTCGGAGCCGCCCTTATCGCCCCGTTCGTGGAGCACACAATCCAGCACCGAGCAACCGGCGCACTGGAGCGACTGCGCGAGCATGTCTCACGCGCGTGACGACACTGCTGAGGCGGTGGCCGAAGCCGTGTTCACGCTCGAGCGGTCGACAACGCGGCAGCTCTTGTCCAACTAGCGCCGCCTCTGGCACGACAGTCATTCAAGGCGGTGGCCAAACGTGTCGATAGATGGTGCACGACCCCCGTTGCCTTGCGAGGGAAGCAAGGGGCCGTGCACCGATACGAGTATCTCGCGAACGCGGCGCGCTGCACAGTCAATTCCTGGCACTCCACCGACGCAACCCGCGCTTGCTGGACTGGCCGATGCGAAACCGCAGCTCTTCGGCGCGTCGCCGAGCCTGTCAGCCCATTGCAAAGGGAAAGGGGGAGTCCAGCGGTCTAGTCGCTAGTGCCGAGCTGCCAACTGCCGTCTGAGGACAGCCTCGTAGAGCTCCAAGTGGAGTCGCGCGACCGCCTCCCAACTCAGAACCGTCTCGCTCGGCATGCAGCGACCCTTGGCCAGCTCCTCGCGAACAGCCCTTCCAATCTCCTCCGGCGAGCTGGCAAGCGGGACCAGGCGCAGGGAACCGTGTTCGTCAAACTGTCGTGTGTCACGATGGGCGGAGATATCGCTCGCCACGACCCGCGCCCCTGCCGCGAGTCCCTCCAGCACAACGATGCCGAACGACTCGCAAGACGACAGGGAGACGAGGACGTCTGCCGTCGCGTACCAGCGCGCGAGCTCGTCGTCGTCGACCGCGCCGAGTAATTGCACCTTTTCTCGAAGGCCCGCCTGCTCTGCCAGTCGCCGGAGGGTGGCCGCTTCCGGCCCGTTGCCGATCACGACAAGCTTCGCTTCTCCGAACAAGGGCAGCGCCTCGACGATGCGCGCCGCACCCTTGTACGCCATCAGTCGTCCGACGAAGAGCACAACTGGAGCGGCCTTCTCCTTGGCTTCTGCAGCTCGGAGCCAATCCACGTCGATCCCGGTCGGGATGACAACGGGACGTACCCCGGGTACGCGCTCCGCCACGAGGTCCGCCTCGGACCTCGAGAGGGAAACCACGCTCGCCGCCGCTCGCAGCAGTCTCCGTCCGACAAAGCCATAGGGCACGTGAGCAGCCCTCGCAACGAAAGTCGCAGGCCGGGCATGCATGTGGGGCGAGACGATTAGCGGGCGACGACCGGAGAGGTAGCTCATCGCGGGTGCTGCCGAGTGGTAGTTGTGGGCGTGGACGACGTCAAAGCGACCTCGTGCCGCACTCAGGTACCGGTACAGGCCTAGCGCGACAGGAACTGCCTCCGACCGCACACTTACCGGCCACCGACGCACGACGAGCCCGTCTCGTTCCTGGTCAAGCGACGGCGGGTCGCCGTGTGGCCCCTGAGTGAGCACCTCGACCTCGCATCCGAGCCCCGCCAGGCTCTGCGCGAGTCGTTGCGTGTGGCGTTCGACGCCGCCGACATGAGGAGGATAACCACTCGTGACAAGGGCGACCCTCATCGTGTGACCTCCTCGTAGACCGCGAGCACCTGCCGCCGGACGTTCTCGACCCCATACGACTTGGCGCGCTCTCTACCTGCCGAACCGAGGCGCTCTCTCAACAGCGATGACCCTATCAGCTGTTGCATTGCCCGCGCGAGGCTACCAGGATCGCCTCGCGGGACCACGATTCCGCCATCTCCGACCACCCCGGGCAGCGCGCCGGCATCCGAGACCACGACGGCCTTGCCGGCTGCCATTGCCTCTGCTATTGCCATTCCCCACGTTTCATCACAAAGCGACGGTTGCACCCCGAACAGGGCGTGGCTCCACGCGCTTCGGACATCGTGATGAGGGACACCCCGCGCGACTTGTACTCCGGCCTCTGCGATCTCAGGATCGGTCTCGTCAGACGTGATGACAAGGAGCCTAGGCTTCACACCTTCCAACTGCCCGTAGGCCTCGAGCAGGACGGGGCCCCCTTTTGCAGGGGCGAGTCGTCCGACGAACATGAGGTACGGACCCGTCGGGAGAAAGCCGGGCCGTGGCTCTGCACGATCGACTTCGTAATCAGAGATGCCCGGCGGAATGATCGTGGCATCGATCGCGCCGTGTGCGACGGCGACAATCTCGCTCACCGCTACGAAGCGGTCCACGCCAGCCATGAACGCCCGCGATCCCCACACCCCAGCGGTGACGAGAGCACCCCTTGCGACTCCGTAGTGCTGGCCGGAGCATCGAAGGCACTTTGTGCAGGCTGGACCGGAACACGGCTGTCCGTCACGGTACAGCAGCGTCCGCTTGGCACAGACGAGTCCGTAGTCATGCAGCGTCCAGACGAGCGGGGTGCGAGCGATGCCGGCTCGCTTGAGTGCGAGGTAGGACAGCCCCATCAGCCCGTGGGCATGGACGACGTCGAAGGGACCGAACCGACGCAGTAACTGCAGCAGCCCTCGGCTCACGACGGGATCGGGGGCGGGCGGGTGGTAGTTCCCAAGCGGAAGATGCCGAAGCCGGTGGATGAAGCCGTCGCTGTCCTCCACGCCAGTCATTGCTCTGAGACCATCTGGTCGAAGGGTGGCCAGGTGAGCCTCATCCCCTGCTGCCCGCTGCGCCCCCAGCAGGTTCGCGACGGCCTGCTCCATTCCTCCGACGAAGGGCGCGTACCGCTCGCAGAGGTGCAAGATCCTCATGGGGCTCGTCCGAACAGTCCCCCGAAACCAACGCGTCCGCGCGCCGGCGACCTCGAGCGCGCGATCAGCATCCAAAGTCCGCAGCCCACCAGCTCGCCGCAGAGCCACGCGTAGCCGATCCCGACCAGGCCGGAGCGCCCCGCGGCGAACACCGTCGTCGCCAGCCCCAGTGCGACGGCTGCGATCACCCCGTTCATCAGAGCTGCTAGCCGGAGGCGCTCCTCGATCCTCCATCGCGCCACCGCGATGTTCGTCGCCGCGTCCGGCAGTGCCGACAGGCCGAGCACCAACAGCAGCCCAGCTCCGTACCGGCCATAGCCCGCTCCGAAGACATCGAGCACCGGCCGAGCAAAGAACACGAATAGCAACACCGGAACCAACAGCGAGAGCGCGATCAGTCGCACGGCAAAGCGCGTAGCCGACCCCAGCCGTTTGCGGTCAGTGGGGAGCATCGCCTGGCACACGGCCGGTGAGATCGAGAAGCACAACCCCCCGAGCAGCCAGGTGAGCGAGAAGTACCCCCCCATAGTGGTCCCGACCTGGGCCACGACTAAGGCCGGCAGCAACTGAGGCGGTACCGAGCCCGCGACCGACGCCACAGTCTGCGGGCCGAGCCCTCCCCGCAGCACATGGAGCTCCCAGCGCGATCCTCTGGTTGCCCGAGCAAGCCACCATAGTGCCGCACCGCTTGTGAGCGCGCTAGTGACGGCCCACGCCCCGAGCAGTACGTCCGGCCCGTTGCGTTCTCCGACCACGATCAGCAATCCGGTCAGGGCGAGCTTGCCGACACCGAAGACGCCGTTTCGCCACACGAGCACCTTCACCTGACCGGTGGCGATGGCAGCGCCGTCGCAGAACGCGCCCACGGTCTGGCTTGTGCAAATGACAACCACGGCGATTGCCACCACCGCGTGGCGCACGAGAGCGAGGGGCGGAATGACTACCGGTATGACGGTCACGGCAACCATGCCGAGCACCGCGGCGGCACTTCCTCCGAGCGCGCTCCCTCCGAGGATGACGCCCCGCTGGTTTGCACACCTCGGGAGTCGCACGAGTGCTGACGCGACAAACGCCTGGCCGCAGACGAGTGAGATGACAATCGAGAGCGACGTCACACTGGCGCTGAGACCGATCTCCCGGGCTCCGTATGCATGAGCCGCCGCGAGCCAGTAGAAGTAGCCGGCGGCCGAGGTGAGGGCTTGTGCTGCCACCAGGCCCATCGTGCCGACCAGTATGCGGGACTGGACGGTCCCGACCACTTCGCCGTGACGAGACTGTTCAGAAGACACCGGACTGTTCCTCGCCGGTCACGAGTTGAAAGATCGATATCTGCGGGTTGCTGTACACAAGGCGCAGCCAGCGGGTATGCACAAGAACGGCGTAGGCGGACGATTGGACCGGCTTCGTCTCGGAGAAGGCGCCGGGTTCGTAGACCGAGTAGACGTAGCCCTGGGTGCTGACCTCTCGGTACATGAGCTTGTCCACAAGCAGGTATTGAAGGTGGTACCGGCGAGCTTCGGACTCATCCTGGTTCGTCAGACCGTGCGCGCCGAAGGTCAACAGCCACGTCGGGAACGCCTCGACCGCCGTCTCGTGCGCATAGCTCCATTCCACGAGGTCGGTGTCCGGGTCGGACGCGATCCTCGCATGGGAGGGAGCGTGCGCTCTCATCCACGCCGCCGCAGCCAGTTGACTGGTGGTGGTAATGCTCGTCCCCGACCCGAACCGGTACGCCCCCGGAAACATGTAGTCCTCGTTTGTCGTGATGGCGGTGTTGCCGACAAGCAAGATCACGATCCCAACTGCGATGAGCGCGCCAAGAGCGGATCGCGCGGCCCACGGCCACGGCCGCCAGCTCGACACCAGGCGGCTCACCAAAAAGGCCAGCATGCAAGCGACGCCGACCCAGGTGAACTCCCAGGAACGGTGGGCCCAGAGAAGAGCCCGAGGGGACAAGTCGAGCGGGAGGGAGGCGAAGAACGCAAGCGACATCACCAAGGAGGTCCACCACAACAGGCGCCCGCCGGGGTTCATCTCCTTGTCCGGCCCCTCCCGTAGCCGGTCCGAGCGATGCAGGACCGCGCCCGTCAGCACCGCTGCCAAGGCCAGCGCCACTGCCGCGATGCCAGCTGCACGCTCGTAGCTCGGAAGGCTTGAGCCAGCGAACACATGGTGGCCAGCCGTCGGCCTCAACAGGACCTCCCACAGGTTCTGCAGGGTGCCCAGCGACGGCAGCAGGTAGCTCCAGGTCCCATTCCAGTCGAAAACGGCGATCCACCCCAGGTTCATCACGAATGCCAGTAGCCCGAGCCCGAGCAGCACCACGTGGAACTGCCTGCCTTCCTCCTTCCCGAGCTTGCCGGCGGCAGAACAAATTCCGAGAAGTATGAGGGTTCCCATGAGGAACAGCCCGGAGACCGGCTGGGTTAGCGTCGTGATCGCCGAGCAGACCACAGCCGCAGCCAACCAGCGGCGGCTTCCCCGGGCCCCACGAACTGCAGCGAACAATGTCACCATGGCGATCGGCAGGCCCACGGACTCATAGGACGCTTCGCTCGAGAAGAAGAGCACGGCCGGTCCTACGAGATAGAAAAGGGCTGCCAGGCTGGCAAGTCGCTCGCTACCAGAGAGCTCTCTCACCAACAGCAAGACGCTCAGGAGCGCCATGACGTGGAAAATGCCGATCACGATGAGATCGCTGTCCCACAGCGAGAGCGTCGTGGTGACGTGGACCGCGGCCACGAGCAACTGGAGCACCGGGTAATAGCCGACTACCGGCACCACGCTGTTTCCCCCGAAGAGGTGCCCTCCCAGGAGCAACTGGGTTTGGCCCAGATGGAGCAACTCGTCGAAGTAGGCCGGTCCACTAGCGCTGCGCAAGACCTTCGGCACATAAGTGACGACACCAGCAAGTGCGACGGCGAGCATCCGTGCTCGCGGCGACCCGACGCGCCGCGACACGAGCCACCCCGTCAGCACAGCAATCGCCGCAAGCCCGAGCCAGAACCAGGTGAACCGGGCTGAGACACGCTCGCCATGCCGATAGGCAGCGAGAATGCACCCCGTAGCGGCGAGATAAGCACCGACAACCACCGCCCCCGCCAGCTTTGTCCCCGCCGCGTTAGGTCCAACAGCCGACGAGGGAACCGTCCCCGCCTCGCCGCCTGACTCCATCTCCTAACCCAACCACACCCAGGTCAGCACTGTCTCTCGCTTCCTCATCGCCGTCATCGCGGGCTACAACGTGCAGAATGTGCGACCTGCGAACGCGATCGAAACCTCCGGATTGGCGCCTCCCGATCGCGACCGGTTATGCGAACCTGCTCCATCATTTGCACACGGAACTCGATGAGCCGCTCGACAACTAAGAACGGAAGATATGAACGAAGTCAATACTCATTGCGCCCACCGGTTTGGATAACGAACTCGGATGGCCAGCCCATCCGCCGATCGCCAAATTCATGATCAGATAATAAGGATGATCGAAAGCCGCGTCCCAGTCTCGATTAGTCATCTCAGACTTGAATATCTTCAGTTGTGGAACGCCATCGATCGACATCTCGACATAGGGATTGCTCCCCTCGTTCATCCATTCCCAAGCGTAAAGATGCCAACCTGCTTCACCCGCGGGCTCAGAGAACTCGTGCGCGTGATAATACGAGCTGTGGATCACGCATCCGACGGGATTCAAGTTGAAACCACAATGGAGAAACTGATCCACCCATCGATCATCATTGATCGTCTCGGCTATGTCAACTTCCCCTCCACCTGGCTCGCTACTCAGATTGGTCCTGAAAGATTGAGCCACAGCCCACACAGCAGGCCAGTATCCAGGTCCGCCATTTGGAAGCTCGACGCGGGCCTGAACCAGCAGGCTCGTTCCTTCGCTGGCCTTGAAGGACCCTCTTGTCTGAACCTCGCCGGAGGTCCAACCGTTTCCCACTTTCCGGGCAATTAGCAATAGATGCCCTTGTCCGTCGAGTCGAACATTAGACGAGGATGCTGTATACTGCTCAAGCTCACCTACAAAACCAGTTCCTGCGTACACAATCCATTTCGCGCTAGATGGCAAGGACCCGGCGCGTCCGCTGAAGTTGTCGGAGAATACTGGTATCCAGTGAGGAGATGTTTGACCCCGCGTCACGCTACTCACCGTCTGCTCGGAATGTCTTACCGTTTCGCTCTTCAGAGCGGCACAACCCATGAGGACGAATGCAGCCAGAACGCTCAGACTGACCTTCAGCGGTCCCAAGGTGTGAGACGGCCTCACTGTCTCCTCTTCTCTCTGATCGTCGTGGACCCGTCGAGTCCGCGGCGGTTTGCGTGCTCTCGCGCGAGCGGCTCGCCCGCTGGAGCGGCAAGCACGGGTACCGCTGGCCGCGCTACATCACCAACAACCGGCGTTACTTCACCCTCGACCCGCAAAGTCGACCGAACCGCACCTTCTGCGCGCTCGGCGTCACATTGCCCAGGCTGTCCGCGGTCTTCGGCGACCGCTTCTCGATGCACCATGACCGGCATGAGTACCCCCTCGAAAAACTGTAGCCGCACCTTACACCGCAGGTACTTGGAACGGCCGACTCTAGTGGGTTCGCACGCAGCGTTGGTTTCTGGCTCTTAGGACCAATCCGTGGGTCGCCTGACCAGCTGAGACGCCACCAACGCCGCTTCTCGCCTACGTTTTCGGACTGTCCAAAGTTCGAAAAGGGGGCGAAGGAGGACAGCGTGCTCGGTTCCGACCCATGGCGTCGCGTGCTCAGTGTCGACCAGGCGACCGTGATCGAGCTGGCCGAGATCGACGAGGACGAGGATGCCGTGCTAGTCGCCCAGATCCCACGGGCACGACACGATGCCGACCACACCCGCGACTTCGACAATGTCTGCGCCTGGCTCGTCACCCACGCCCCGAACTCGACCCTCGCCGAGCTCCTGCGGATCGCCTGGCGGAGCCTTAGGGCGATCATCGCTCGCGTCCTCGAGGACGGCTGGGTAGCAACGGATCCCTTCAGGGATTCGTCCGTGTCGGCATCGACGAGATCAGCTACGAACGGGGCCACCGCTACCTCACCGTAGTCGTCGATCACGACTTGGGGCGGCTTGTCTGGGCGGCGGTCGGTCACGACAAGAAGACACGCGGGCAATTCTTCGACCTGCTCGACTCCGAGCGCGAGGTCGTGAAGGAGCGCTACGCGAACGCCACGATGTGCACGGAAAGCTTCCACGTCGTGTCTTGGCCGACCGAGGCGCTCTACGAAGTCCGTCGGGAGGTCTGGAACGAAGCACACGGATCCCGCGTGCGCAGCCATGCCGCAGACCCGAAGGAAGCCGGCTGCGCGCTGTGAGAGAACCCGGAGGCAGGCGTCATGGACCCCGACCTCACTTCCCAGCACCCCCCCGTGCCCTTGCCGAGCTCAGCGAGGTGCGCCGCCAGCTCATCACCGCCGGCGCGTGCACAGTCGACCTCGTTTCGCGCCGCAGTCCGTTCCAGCAGCAGGTGCTGAAGGCCCTGCACGTGGACACCCAGCCTGGGACAAGACCAACATCGCCTGAACAGGTCGTCGCCAAGACGATCCGACGGCGGTTCCTCAACCTTCCGGGTCGCATGACGCGCGGTGCACGACGGCGCCAGCTCCACTTGCCGACGAAATGGCCGTGGGCCGAGCAGTGGACTGCCTGCTTCGAGCGCCTCTGCGCGCTCCGGAGCTGAACCGGCCGCCACCGAGACCGCTTGTGGCGTGCCCGGCGATCTCCAGCACGAAAACCATCGGTGACAGGCGAGACGAACACGTCCGTGCCTCGGACACGGGCCTTCAGGCAGTCCGGATGCCGCCAGAACTCTGCAAATCAGGCTGCCGCAGTCACCTCACCGGGGTCGGACGGTGGATCGAGGTTAAAGGCCGCACGGTTCCCGACGATCAAGACGCTCGACACCTTCGACTTCGCTGCGCGCCCGTCGGTCAACAAGATGCTGATCGGAGAACTGGTGCGATGTGAGTACATCGACAAGCGAGAGAACGTTTTGTTGATCGGGAATCCCGGGACAGGCAAAAGTTATCTGGCGACAGCGCTAGCGGCCGAGGCGTGCGCCCGGGGCTACCGGGTCCGGTTCTTCCGCACGACCGAGCTCGTCACCGCCCTCATCGAGGCCCGGAACGAGTTGAGCTTTCTCCGCCTGAAGGCACAGTTGGCCAAGTTGGACCTGCTCGTCCTTGACCTATGCCGACTCCGCGACTATGCCGACAACTCAACCTCGGGGACCCCCAAAGCCTGCAGAAGGTGGGCCTCTCGCGTCGGTCGCGGTGAAAGGGCTCGGCATAGTTACAGCGCCTCGAGGAAGGCCAGCAGAGTGTCGCTCGGTCGGAACCGCCCCGGGACTGCAGATGTCGGGGTCGTGCGTTCGAGGGCACGCTGCTTGATTGTCATGTCGGCGTGCAGGTAGGGCTGGGTGGAGCGAATATCGGCGTGACCGAGCCACAGGGCGATCACAGCGGTGTCCACCCCGGCTTGAAGAAGGGACATCGCGCAGGTTATCTGTAGTGAGTTGAGGGAAGCCCAGGTCGTGAGGTGCTTCTGACATGAGGCACGTGAGGCACGTGGGCTGAACAGAGGCACTGTGAGCCTCTTCGAGTCAGCGACTGTTCTCCGAG
>Ga0224555_1001302_pt1 | contig 35259 bp, 31 predicted proteins | sample 714S23034metaG_FD_180687 | JGI IMG/M metagenome (GOLD analysis project Ga0224555, IMG submission 180687) | Peat soil microbial communities from Stordalen Mire, Sweden - 717 S2 30-34 | ecosystem: Environmental > Terrestrial > Soil > Wetlands > Peat | place: Sweden: Norrbotten County, Stordalen... | reverse complement strand
TGCCTTCTGTTTTCTGACTGGCCTTCTCCTCTTTCCGCCGACGCTCTTGCTTGCGCAAGCGGCCCCATCGCTCACTCCTGCGCCTGCTGAGGCTCCGAAGCTCGCCCTGATTCCCATGCCGCGCGAGATTCACGAGGTCAAAGACATCTCTCTGGCGCAAGGCGCCGACATTCTGGCCGCGGGCAAGGATGCCGAAGACAAGTTCGCTGCCGAAGACCTGACCAGTTCACTCAAAGAACGCGGAATAGCCCCGCGCGCTGGCAAGAAGGGCAAAGTCAAGATCGTGCTACTTCGCCAGCAAACAAAAAAGGCGGAGGCTATTCTCACTCGTGAACACATCACATTTGATTCGGCGATGCACGACGAAGGCTACGTCCTCGTCACTGACGGAAACGTCACATACGACATTGCTGCCACCGGCGCGGGAATCTATTATGGCGCGCAAACCATCAAGCAACTGACGGACGGCCGCGGAGCGGATGCGGTCTTGCATTCAGTAATTGCGCGCGACTGGCCTGCTATGAAGTATCGCGGCCTGAGCGACGACCTATCGCGCGGCCCCGTTCCCACGCTCGAATTTCAGAAGCATCAGATTCGCGTGCTCTCCGAGTACAAGGTGAACATCTACTCCCCTTACTTTGAGAACACGCTGGTCTATGCGTCCAGTCCGCTGGCCGCTCTGCCTGGAGCCGCAATGACCCGCGCCGACGTAGAAGAACTTGTGCGCTATGCCAATCAGTACCACGTCACCATCATTCCCGAGCAGGAAGCCTTTGGCCATCTGCATCGCGTCCTGATGTACGACATTTATTCCCAGCTTGCGGAGTCGCCCCATGGTTCCGTTCTCGCCCCGGGCCAGCATGCGTCGCTTGATCTAATTCGGCAATGGTTCACGGAGATGGCTTCAATTTTTCCCGGCCCCTTTCTTCATATCGGCGCGGACGAAACCTTCGAACTGGGAAGAGGCCAGACTAAAGCCCGTGTAACTCAGGACGGGTTGGGCGCAGTATATGTTGACTTTCTAAAGCAAATACACACAGAACTAACTCCCCTGGATAGAAAGCTGTTGTTCTGGGGCGACATAGCCATGGACAGTCCAAAATTGGTTAAGACACTGCCCAAGGACATGATCGCCGTCGCGTGGGAATACAATCCGAACCCTGACGGTTATGATAAGTGGCTCTTGCCGTATGTAGATGCCGGAATGGAAACGTGGGTGGCTCCGGGCATCAATAACTGGCGGGTCGTCTATCCGAATTTCAATGCCGGCTTCGATAACATCCAGAGATTTGTCAGCGATGGCCAGCGGCTAGGTTCCACCGGAGAATTGAATACCGTTTGGAATGACTTGGGCGAAGGGCTATTCAACATGGATTGGTACGGCGCGCTCTTCGGCGCGGCCGCCGGTTGGCAACAGGGAACAAGCAACATTCCTCAATTTCAGAGCAGCTACGGCCAGGTCTTCCACGCCGATTTCACAGGCAAGATCAATCAAGCGCAAGTGGAGCTGATGGCCGCGCAGGCCACGCTGAAAGATGCCGGACTCGGCTCCGCAAGTGACAATCTATTCTGGAGTGATCCGTGGAGCGCGGAAGGACAGCAGCTTTCCGCTAAGTTGCTGCCTGTAGCTCACGCGTTTCGTGTGCATGCCGAACAGGCCATTATCCTTATCGATCAGGCGCGTGGCGCCGCGCCATTGCGCGAACCGGATGCGCTGGATGCAATGGAGATGGGCGCGCGGCGGATGGACTTCATCGGATACAAATTCGAGGTTGCGCAGGAAATTGCCGATGGATATGACCGCGCTTATCAGGAACAGAGCGACCCTGTCGGCAAGCGCTCCGTTCGCCGCGAGTTAGGAGCGATCACTGGCGTGAACGGCCAGTGCCAGGACCTTCGCGAAGGATATGGGCTGACCCGCGAGCTCTTCCGCCATGCATGGCTACAAGAGAACCGTCCGTATTGGCTGGACAACGTCATGGCGCGTTACGATCTCGCCATCCAATTGTGGATTCAACGCGCCAACCGCTTCAGCGAGGCAAGCTCTCAATATCGTGAGACGCATATTCTTCCCAAGCCGGAAGAAGTTGGGTTGCCTGCGCTGCCCGTTCCGGCGCCTTCCACCTCGTCTGATCTTCCTGCAGTGAAAAAGGATAAGTAACACAAATGTGGATTGTGCCATCATCGCTACATAGGTTGCCCGACCGCAGCGCGCGAAAAGTGAGGCGTGCCGTAATGACAAGAGGAACTATACCCTCGGCACCACGGGAGAAGTTAAGATGAAGGTGATTCGTAATACCGTACTTTCGCAGATCGGTTTCTTATTGGTTATGTCCGCGCTCTCTTGCGTTGCCGCGGCTGGCCAGGAGTCTGTCGCAAGGCCAGACTATATTGTATCCAGGCCGGTTATCAACATGTATAATTCTGCTTCCACTGACAGTGATGTGGTGTCGCAGGCTCTCTATGGGTCGGGCGTCGCTGTGCTGGAGAAAAAAGATGGCTGGATTCATATTCGTACCGGAGACGACTATACGGGCTGGGTTGCGGCTGAGGATGTTGCAGCGCAGCAAGGCGACTATGCTCCCGCCGGCAAGGCTGTTCGCGTCGTGCAGCTTAGCGCAAATATCTATCGCGAACCCAATGTGACCAAACACGCTCCTTTGTTGAACCTTCCATGGGAGGCCCGACTGGAAGTGCTTTCCACTAAGGTCGATGAGGGAGGCCGGTGGCTTCAGGTCAAGCTTGTGAATGGGCAAACGGCCTATGTGGAGCAGGGCAACGTGAGTGCAAATGCTCCGGCGATCGCCATCGACCAGACCATCCAGCTCGCGCGCAGATTTCTTGGCATCACTTATACCTGGGGCGGAGTTTCCACCTATGGGTATGACTGCTCAGGCTTCATGCAGATGCTTGTTCGACAGCGCGGCATTCTCATGCCGCGAGACGCCGATGCACAGGCAAATTGGAGCGGAGTTATGCCGGTGGAGCGCAAAGATTTGCAGCCGGGCGACCTGCTATATTTCGGCGGCAGCTTGGCGAGGATTACTCATACCGGCATGTACATTGGCAACGGCGAGTTTATCCACGACACCACGAACACGCACCCGGAAGTGCAAATCAGCAAACTGGACGATATGCCCTGGACTAAACTGTTGGTGGCAGCACGGAGAGTGAAATGATGAATCGACGCGATTTGTTCAAAGCGGCTGGCGCAGCGGGAGTAGGCGCGGCGATGCCTGCAGGTTTGTATGCAACGGAAACGCCGGCGACAAGCGGCAATGCCGTGGTCAAAACTGAACTGAAGCGCCTCATGCTCCGCCACACATGGACGACCACTATGTCATCCAGCGCTTACCGCGACACAGTTCACCTTCAGTATCAGCGCGACGGCATCACCGGATACGGCGAGGGCGCGCCAATCGTGCGATACAAGGAATACCCGGAGCAAGCCAAACTGGCCCTCGATGCGATCATCGGCCAAATCGAGGCTGGCGACCCGTTGAAGTTTGATAAATTTCTTGCCGGGGTTCGCCGCTCGCTCGGCGATCATCAGCATGCAGCCATGGCTGCGGTGGACATCGCGATATGCGATTGGCTGGGCAAGAAACTCGGCATTCCTTTATACCAGTATTTCGGACTCGATCCAGCCGACGCTCCCGTGACCACTTTCTCAATAGGAATAGATACGCCAGAAATTACTCGACAGAAAACGCGCGAGGCCGAAGATTTTCCAGTCCTCAAAGTGAAGGTTGGACTGCAGAACGACGAAGAGACAATCGAGGCCATCCGCAGCGTGACAAAAAAGCCGTTGCGTGTGGACGCCAATGAAGGATGGACTGATAAGGAAGAAGCCATCCGCAAGATCAACTGGCTTGAGACGCAAGGCGTGGAGTTGATTGAGCAGCCAATGCCCGCGAATATGTTTGAAGAGACAAAGTATGTGCGCAGCAAGGTGCATCTGCCGATTATTGCTGATGAGGCATGCACCGACGCATTGCTGATTCCCCAACTCAAGGAAGCTTACGATGGGGTTAATGTAAAGCTTGATAAGTCGGGAGGCGTGATGGAAGCCTATCGATGGATCAAGTTTGCCAGGGCGATGGACATGAAGGTGATGCTGGGTTGCATGGTCTCTACTTCATGCACAGTTACCGCCGCTGCGCACCTGTCGCCTCTTGTTGATTATCCCGATCTGGATGGAAATCTGTTAATTGCCAACGATCCATATGAAGGCGTCACAGTGCGGCACGGAAAGTTGATCTTGCCGTCAGGGCCGGGTCTGGGTCTGAAGGTCTTAGGCTAGTAAGCTAACGCAACCGGGCATGTCCTGCCGTATGCCTACAACCGTTTTGTTAATCGCTGCTGGACATAGGTCCAGGCAAGGGGGATACGAGTGAGAAAACAATCTGCGATTTGCCGGTTTGTATTGATACTTTCGATTGTCACTGCATCGTTTAGCGGGCTGCTGGCTCAGAATGCGTCGCCCTCTGGCAACGGGGTCATTGTAACTCGAGGGGCGAATTTTTCTAACATTGATGAGATTATGAATACGGCAGTTGCGCGAGGAGATATTCCCGGTGGCGTCGTGTTGATCGGCCACAATGGAAAGGTGGTTTACCGCAAGGCTTTCGGTTCACGCTCTCTACAGCCGGACAAGGAAGCGATGACAGAAGACACCATCTTCGATCTTGCTTCGCTCACGAAATGTATTGCCACAACCACTTCTGTCATGAAGTTAGTGCAAGAGGGAAAGATCCGCATCAACGAACCGGTGTCTAACTACTTGCCGGAGTTCGCCCGGAACGGGAAGCGTGATATCACTGTGCGCGAGTTACTCACGCATTATTCCGGACTGCCGGAGGACCTTGACCTCAAGACGGTTTGGAAGGGCCGCGATACTGCTTACCAGATGGCCATGGACGAGAAGCCAATCTTCACTCCCGGCTCGCGCTTTCTCTATAGCGATATCAACTTTGAAACTCTCGGATTTCTGGTGGAGAAAGTTTCAGGCATGGGCCTGGATGAGTACTCAGCAAAGTATGTGTTCGAACCTCTGGGGATGAAGGATACGCGATTCGTGCCTCCGGCCGCGTGGATCCCGCGCATTGCACCCACGCAATATGACGAGAACAATCGAATGCTGCGTGGAACCGTGCATGACCCGACGGCGCGCCGCATGGGAGGTGTCGCGGGACACGCAGGATTGTTTTCTACCGCCGATGACCTTTCAATATTTGCGGAGGATATGCTCTCCGGCTTCCACGTTCTAACGCCCCTGTCGGTGGAGAAAATGTCTACGCCCGAGCAACCGCCGACTGGCGCTTCGCTGCGCGGGCTTGGATGGGACATTGATTCGCCGTATTCCACTAATCGTGGCGAGTTTCTTCCCATCGGATCCTTCGGACACACAGGGTTCACGGGCACTTCGATCTGGATCGATTCAGTTACAGATACTTATGTGATTATTTTGACTAACGCTGTTCATCCGGACGGTCATAAAACCGCCATTGTCTCGCTGCGTACGCGGTTAGCCTCTGCCGCAGTGCAGGGCCTGGGACTCTCAGTTTCAGACGATCAAAAACTGCGTCTAGCGCGCATTACAGGTTATAACGAGGCGATTCCATCAGGGCATCTTTTCTCCGCGCGTAATGGCTCAGTCCGCACCGGCATCGACATGCTTGAGGCGCATGGCTTCGCAGAACTTCGCGAGGGAAGTGGAACGACAACCAAGGTCGCGCTGGTCACAAACCAGACCGGCGTGGACTCACACGGGAGTCGCACCATTGATGTGCTGGGAAAGGCGTCGGGCATCGAAGTTGTCGGCATCTTCAGCCCCGAACACGGCGTTAACGGAAGCGTGGACACGACGCAGATTGCGGATTCGAAAGACCTGGCAACAGGGATTCCAGTGTACAGCGTTTACGGAGATTCCAGCGCCAAGCGCCATCCATCGCTGGAGATTCTCAAGTCTGCGGATGTAATCGTCTACGATATTCAGGATATTGGCGTGCGCTATTACACTTACGAAACGACGCTCGGATACTTTCTTGAAGCAGCCACTAAGACGGATAAGAAGATATTCGTTCTCGACCGCCCGAACCCCATCAACGGTGTTTTCGTTCAAGGCCCCATCAGCGACAAAGGGCGCGAAAACTTTATTAACTACGGGCAGATTCCGATCCGTCATGGCATGACGATCGGCGAATTGGCGCGTTTTTATAACTCCGAGCGCGGCATCAATTCCCGCCTCACCGTCGTTCCCATGGAGGGCTGGGAGCGCGGTGACTGGTTGGATTCGACCGGGATTCTCTGGGTGAATCCTTCTCCTAATATGCGCGACTTGACGGAAGCGGCCCTCTATTCCGGACTAGGAATTCTCGAGTGGACGAATGTGTCTGTGGGACGTGGCACGGATGCTCCCTTTGAACTGCTGGGCGCGCCATGGATTCAACCGCTGGAACTCGCAGCCTATCTCAATGCGCGCGCCATCACAGGGGTTCGCTTTGTGCCGACAGAATTCACGCCCAGCGATTCCGTTTACGCGAAGCAGAAATGCGGAGGCGTGAACATCATTGTCACGGACAGGAACACGCTCGATGCGCCGGAACTCGGCATCGAGATTGCATCCGCGCTGCATTCTCTTTACCCTCAGCAGTTCGAGTTGAAAAGTCTTGACGGTTTAATGCTGAACAAAGCGACTATGGATGCTATCAGCGCCGGGCAGGATCCGCGACGGGTGTGGATGGATTGGGTAGAAGCGATCGAGCAGTTCAAATCGATTCGCGCCAAGTATTTGCTCTACTGAGTTCACCATCAGCGGCATAGGTCGCTTGCCGCGGATGCGGAACTCTAAGTCTGCATTGACACGGCCAACGCGGGCAACTAAAGTGACTCTCTGGCGCAGCGTTTCACGTTTCATGCCTCACAGACATTTGCGTGACAAAACGCTGTGCCAAAGGGAGAAACCATGTTCGTCCCCGCATCCTTTGCTACTGCGCTTCTGCTGACAGTTTTGTGCACTTTCTGTTGGGGATCATTTGCCAATACTTTCAAACTGACAAAGAATTACCGCTTTGAACTGTATTACTGGGATTACGGCCTCGGCATTTTTCTCGTCTCTTTGGCCTATGCCTTCACATTGGGCAGCATGGGCGGTGGTCTTTTCAGCTTTCTGCCCAACCTGCGCCAGGCCGACTCCATTTTTCTCTTTTATGCCGCGCTCGGCGGATTCATCTTCAATATCGCCAACGTTCTGCTTGTAGCTGGAATCGAGATGGTCGGCCTCGCCGTTGCCTTCCCGCTCTCTATCGGCATCGCCCTGGTTGAAGGCACGGCCCTGAGCTACCTCATCCACCCGCAAGGCAGCGCCAGGCTGCTGGCCGCCGGCGTGTTGATGGCGTTGGTCGCAGTCGTCTTTATCGGTATGGCCTATGCCACGCGCGGAGCCGCCTCTGCGGTCAGCTCGCGCAAGGGAACCATGGTCTGCCTTGTCTCCGGGCTGCTCATGGGCATCTTCGCGCCGCTCATCACCAAAGCCACGCAGGGCGTCCATCCGGATGCATCGCTGCTGGTTTCGTCCGGCGCCCTCAGCCCATACTCGGCCGCGGTCCTCATGACATTCGGCGCGTTTCTCTGCTGCTTTGTCTTCAATCCCATCCTGATGCGCAAGCCGTTGGCAGGCGCGCCGGTCTCTATCTCAGGATATTTCTCGGCACCCGCCGGCTATCACGCGCTTGGGCTGTTGGGGGGCGCAATCTGGGGCACCGGTACGGTCTTCAACTTTGTTGCTGCCCGCTTCGTTGGATTGCCCGTCTCGTATGCTATCGGGCAAGCCTCGCCCATGATCGCCACTCTATGGGGTGTGCTGGCCTGGCATGAGTTTCGCGGCGCCAGGCGAAAGTCCTGGCTCTATCTTGCCGCCATGTTCATTGCTTACCTGCTCGCGCTTGCGCTGATCGCGCTGGCATATCGAGCCGGCTAGAAAAGTGCGTTGAAAAAGCAGATTTCATTTACCTCTACACAAGGGATGAATCAATGATGGAAAAGAAATGGGTCACAGTTCTGGGCAGCTTTGTGGCGGATCTCGCCTTTCGCACCGGTCGCATTCCCGTTTGGGGCGAGACGCTCCTGGGCAACGAGTTCAAACTCGGGCCGGGCGGTAAGGGCTCCAACCAGGCCGTAGCTGCGGCGCGCGCCGGCGGCCGGGTGAGCTTCATCTCCAAGCTAGGACCGGACCCCTTCGGCGACATGGCGCGCGCGCTCTATAAATCTGAAGGCATCGACACCCAATTCCTTTTTACGACACAGAGCGCCACCGGCGCGGCCGCCATCATCATCGACGCTCACAAAGGCGAGAACGCCATCATCGTCGTGCCCGGCGCTTGTTTTGAAGTGACTGCGGCCGAGGTCGATCAGGCTCGTGCACTTATCGCCGGCTCCAGCGTCTTTGTCGCCCAGCTCGAACTCCCGCTCGCCGTCGTCGAGCACGGATTGGCGCTGGCCCACTCCCTCCACGTGCCCACCATCCTTAATCCCGCGCCTGCTGCTCTGCTGCCCGAGAGCATTTATCGACACATCGACTACATCACGCCCAATGAGTCGGAGGCCGCCGCGCTGACCGGTGTTCCGGTCTCGACCCTCGCCGACGCCGAAAAGGCCGCCGATGCGTTCCTCGCCCGCGGGGTGCCGAACGCCATCATCACTCTGGGCGCGCAGGGCGTCTTCGCGAAAAACGCCCAGGTTCGTGCGCATGTGCCAGCAGTAGACGCAGGTAAAGTCGTGGAAACCACGGGCGCCGGCGATGCTTTCAATGGAGGCTTCGCCGTCGCACTTTCGGAAGGCATGGACCTGGTCGAGGCTGCCCGCTTTGGCTGCGCTGCCGCTGGCATCTCAATCACGCGCCCCGGCACCGCGCCCTCCATGCCCACCCGCGCGGAGATCGACGCGCTCCGCAACAGGGCCTGTTAGCACTGGTTGAAGGGTGACGCAAAGGGGTGCTCATCTGCAAAAAGGGAGTCAATAAGCTTGTAATTTGATTGGTGGACCTGGTCGGGATCGAACCGACGACCTCTTCCATGCCATGGAAGCGCGCTCCCAAACTGCGCCACAGGCCCACATGCTGCAAGGGATGCAACTTTTCTATTGTCTCCGCTGGGGCGTAATTCGTCAAACTTAGCCTGCATTTCGGCTCGAGACCTGCCCATTTGCCGGCTTCGGCGAACCCCGGCAATGCCTCCGCAACCTCTCCGGAAAGAAAAAACTTGAGTGACCGGGAACACTTGAGGGGTGTTCCGGTGTCTAAGATAATGGTGGGCGCAGGGCACCGGTCTTGAAACCAGTGTCCGTCTCCTGCGCACTCCGATGCAGTATTTGATTCCCGGCGGCGACTTTTCAGCCGTTGGGGCGAGTGGCAGCAACCGGAAACCGGGTTTTGCACCGGCGCGAATTTGGCAGATGCCAAGTTTGCTTCTGTTGCGGTAAAGTGGGAGGACTCTGGAATGCAGGCGGACCTCACCATGGGCAATCTTGCAAGTGCGCTGACCTTTGAATCCGAAGAGGCGGCTCTCATCCGAGAGCTTCAGGCCGGCTCGGAGGAAGCCTTTGCGTGGCTGATTGCGCGCTTCCATCAACCCATCTACTCGCTGCTGGCGCGCGCCGTGCAGGACCGCGATGCCGCTGCTGACCTGACCCAGGAAGTTTTTGTAAAGGTCTTCCGGGGCGTGGGCAGCTTTCATGGCGAGTCATCGCTACGGACGTGGATTTACCGGATTGCGCTGCGTGAGGCCTCCAACCAGAGGCGCTGGTGGACGCGGCACAGGCAGCAGGAGATCCCCATTGAGCAGGAGATGGTCGAGGCCGAAACAGGGCATCCGGTGCTGTTGAGAGAGATGCTGGCGGACCCGGCAGAGTCGCCCTACGAGATGGCGTTGCATGAGGAGAACCGGGCGCGCGTCGAGGCGGCCTTGAGCAAGGTGCCCGAGCCGTTCCGCTCCACCCTCATCCTGCGCGACATCGAGGGTTTTGTCTACGAAGAAGTGGCTGAAATGCAGGGCGTGAATCTGGGAACGGTCAAATCGCGGCTGGTGCGCGGACGCGCCGCCTTGAAGGCGATTCTGATAACTCCAGAGGTAAGAGATGATTCTCCAGAGCGCGCGGAAGCCGGTTCTGCCGCGCACGCGGATTTCGAGATGGCCCTGAGTGAGGAGGCGCGATGAACGACTGCAATGCAATGCAGATAAAGTTTACCGAGTACCTTGACGGTCTTCTGAGCGGACGCGAGATGCAAAGCGTCGCCGCACACATGGGGCAGTGCCGTGCGTGCGCCGAGGACTGGAAATCTCTTCAGAAGATGCAGGCTTCGCTGGCCGCGCTGGGCCCCGTACCTGAGCCTGAAGACCTGCTGTTGCGCATTCGCGTGGCTATCAGCCACGAGCGGGCCCGCCGTCGTCACACCGTCCTCCACGCCATGAATCTGGCATGGAGAAACACCGTCGGACCCTTCATGCTGCAGGCCGCTGCCGGCTTTGCGTCTGCCGTGCTGCTGTTGGGCACGGTCATTGTGCTGGTGAGCATGTTTGCCCAGCCGGAGAGCGCGCAGGCTACCGCGGACGAGCCGCTCGGGATGGCTACCGCTCCCCGGTTCCTCTATCTATCGAGCGTGGTCGGCGGAAACCCCATTGGCGACGTCTCAGTTCCTGTTGTCATCGAGGCTTATGTCAACCCCCAGGGCCAAGTCTACGACTATCGCATCGTCTCCGGCCCCGTCGATCAGACCACCCGCGCGCAGGTCGAGAACCTGCTCTTGTGGAGCCGCTTCGAGCCAGCCCGCCGCTTCGGACAGCCGGTCCCAGGTTTGGCCGTTCTCTCCTTCTCCGGCGTCTCCGTCCGGGGATAATGCGCGGTGATTTCCGCAGCCCGCAACGCTTTGGGTTTTCCAAGCTGTGGGCTGTGTCCGCATATGAATCTCAGCAGCACGGCGCAGAGCGAAAATCGCGGCTAAGCGGCTAAATCGTCCAAATTTGAAGATCTATGCCCTCCCCGGTCAGGCCGGGAAGAGCCGGCTTCGTCCTGCTCTGGGCGTTTTGCACCCTCCCGCTCAACTTTCGCCTTATTTTCCCTCTTTCGCAAAAATAAGAAATGAGTCTACGCTAATCATGCGCAATTGTGCGTACAATATGCGCGAGAAAGAAGGGATCCCCCGTGAAAAATTCCATGCGTCTTGCCCTTACCGCTATCTTGCTCGTCTCCGCTGCTCCTATCGTTCTAGCCGCTCCCGTCACGCCGATGCCGATGCCGCAAAGGTCAGTCATTGCTCTTTCCGCTCCCATCACGCCGATGCCGATGCCGCAAAGGTCAGTCATTGCTCTTTCGGCTCCCATCACGCCGATGCCGATGCCGCAAAGGTCAATCGTCGCTTTTTCTGCTCCCATCACACCGATGCCGATGCCGCAAAGGTCAATCGTCGCTTTTTCTGCTCCCATCACACCGATGCCGATGCCGCAAAAGTCAGTCATTGCTCTTTCGGCTCCCATCACGCCGATGCCGATGCCGCAGTCGTCAATCGTCGCTTTTTCTGCTCCCATCACACCGATGCCGATGCCGCAGTCGTCAATCGTCGCTTTTTCTGCTCCCATCACACCGATGCCGATGCCGCAAAAGTCAGTCGTTGCTTTTTCCGCGCCCATTACACCGATGCCGATGCCGCAATAGTTACGCGAGCGCGATAGTTTTTGGAATTGCTCTGTTCCCGGCCGTTGAAAACGGAGAGAATAGAAGTCGAGAGGTGAATGAGCCTGTCGACGCTTGAGTATGTATTATTGGCGGCTAGTTTACTTGGCGATGCCGCCTTGTTCACAGTTCTTGTGGTCCGGCGCAGGTGGAGGGATTTTCTTGTCTTCACCGCGTTCATGGGCTTCGAGACGGTTCAGAATCCGACCTTATTTCTGATCTTCCAATATGGCTCTAGCAGTTTGTATAAAGAAGTTTACTGGTCTTCTGTTCTGATCGAATTCGTCCTGGAACTCGGGATTATCTTTGAGATTGCGCATATCGTTCTGCGCCCCACGGGAACCTGGGTCCGGGACGCTAGAAAGCAGTTCATCCTCTGGGGCGCGTTGGGCGTCCTCATCGCCGCAGCGCTTCCATTTCTGGTTACCCCTCCGGCCGCAACTTTGCTTCATCGCCTGGAGGTCCGCGGGGACCTCTTCACCAGCCTGGTGATCTGCGAGCTGATTGCCGTGGTGACGCGGACCTCCAGAAGCCTCGGCCTGGGCTGGCGCAACCATGTGATGGCGCTGGGCAACGGGTGGACGGCCTGGGCCGTGGCTGCCATCCTGGTAGATGGGCTGCATAGTTACTTTGGTGCGGAGCGTTACTTTTCGGAGCTGGAACACGCCCGGATGATCGTTTACCTGGCTGTTCTTGGTTACTGGACGGTTCAATTCTGGCTGGAGGAGCCGGCCCGGCAGCCGATTTCGCCCCAATTAAGCGCTTATATCCAAGATTTGCACCGGCGCATCAAAAATGACCTTGACACGCTGGGCGTCCAAAGGTAATATTTTTTCGATGACCTTTGCGCTACCATATCTCGTGTTTGGGGCGTTGTTGTGCGGCTTTGCCTTGGCAGTGATCGCAGACCGCCGCTCGTCTCATAAGCTCGCTCAACTGGATTGGCACGATCTGGTTGCGGCGCTGCAGCGCCTCGACATGGCTGAGGTGTCCGCGGTCGCCATCGATTATCTGACGCCGCACCGCGGGCAGATCGATATGGAGCCGCAACAGATTTGGGAATCCCTCGGTGGCTACGAGGGCCTGAAGAGAATGCGTCAGAACGCGGAGATCATGCTGGCCCTTGCTGCCTATGCGCAGCAGTGGAACTTTGAAGAAGCTGTAATTGTGACTGAGCGCATGAGGATGGATGCCGCTTCTCTGCGCCGCGCAGTCCGCCGCGTGAAACTGGGTATGCTTCCGACCCAATTGGCGTCCCGTTTCCGCTTTACACTTCCCCTCCACGCACAGGAGGCGTCGTCGGCTTACTACCTGATGCGCCAGCGCCTCCTCGCTCTCTACGAAACCAGCCATATCTGCCGGTATCCCGCGCTTGCGGCAGCCCTCTAAGGCAAATCGCACACAAGTTAACGCGCAGCCTTTGCGCCTCCTGTCGTTTCCCCTCCTGATGCGTCTAGAATCAAACAGGGTTCTTCATGACGCTCAAAGCACTTCCATCTTCCGCCTTTCTTTCGACCGCTGTTTTTTGTCTGCTGGCGTGCTTTGCGCCTGTTGCGGCCCAAGCACAATCCTCCAGCAGCAACCCCGCCGGACAGGCCGGAAGGGAGCGGAATTCCTCTTCTTCGCCGGATTTTGCGCGGGAGAAGACGCCTTCGCTGATAGATCCCGCCGGGCCCACCATCTCGTTGATCAGTGCCGAGCCGGTCTTCCTCATGGCGGCGGCGCTGAATGCTTGCGGCTACGATGAAGGCCTGGAAGAGAGCGCGCCGGTCCGCAAACGGGTTCGCGACGAGATGGCCCTGGCGCTTGCCAAGAGCGAGGACGCCCGCGACAAGCGCGACAAGATATGCCTCTACATTGCCCAGCACCGCATGACAGGCGGAGAACTCGATATTGCGCAATACATCTCGCTGGCTCTCTATCTCACCCCGCCGCCGGAGATCGAGACCTCGGCCGAACTGACCGAGATGCCTCCTGATTCGACCCAGATTGTCGAGATTGTTCCCCTGCTGCGCGACTTTGCCGCTGCCGTTGACCTGCACGGCATCTGGCTGGCGGTGCATCGCACCTACGACGACGAGGCCGACCACCTGCACGATCCGCTCTCTAAAATGATTGTCTCCACCAACCTCTACCTCAAGATGCCGGCCGAAACCTACAACGGGCGACGATTTATTGTGGTCGTTGAGCCTTTGTTCTCGCCGCGCATGGTCAACGCCCGCATCTACGGCACCGACTATGTGGTGGTGGTTTCGCCGGAAAACGGAACCATCCCCTTGAAAGATGTGCGCCACACTTACCTTCACTACGTGATCGAGCCGCTGCTCTACGTCAGGGCCAACGCGATCGACCGCACGCAGCCCATCCTCAAAGAGATCAGAGACGCTCCGCTTGAGTTTCGCTTCCGCTCCGATACTGTGCCACTGACCATCGAGTGCTTGATTAAGGCCATCGAGGCGCGCACTATGGACACCGGCGTTCCCGTGTACACCATTCCGGCCGACGCCGACCGGTCGGATATGCCTCGCTATGAGCATGAGCGCCAGATCTACCAGCAGAAGGTGGATGCCATCAAATGGGCCACTGTCCGCCACGACATGACACAGGGCTTCGTACTCACGCAGTACTTCTATGAGCAGATGATGCAGTTCGAGAAGGACCCCGCTAGTTTGAAAGACACCATCGGCGAGATGGTTTACAGCATGGACGTGGACCAGCAGGTGCATCGTGCTCGCGATCTTGACTTCGACAAGGAAGGCGACAACGAAGTGCTCTCGCGCAGCCAGCCGCATAAATTGACCGGCCTTGACCTGGCCGAGGCGCGGCTTGCGTCAGGCGATGTGGCCACGGCCGGCGCCATGGCCCGCCAGGCCCTTGCCGCGCGCTCCGCTTCTCCTGATGCGGCCAACTCTCTGGATGCCATCGCCAGTGGCGCCCGTGCCGATTTCATTCTCGCCAGGGTCGCCATCCTCACCGGCCACCCCGATCAGGCCGTTGACGAATTCCAGAAGACGCTGGCCGCCAGCAAAAATCCGCGCCTGATCTCCTGGTCGCACATTTACCTGGGCCGCATGTTGGACCTGGACTGCAAGCGTGACGAAGCTCTCACGGAGTACCAGGATGCTTTGAAGACGCGCGACGGACAGCAGGATACGCGGTTGGCAGCCGAGCGCGGGGTCAAGACGGCCTATGCCGTCAAAGGCCACAGTTGCGACGAGGATGCCGGCGACGACGCACCACCTCCAGCCGCAGGGCCCGCGCCGGTGAAACCGCAACCTGACAAACCTGAAGCTTCATGGCCAAATGGGAGTGAAAATCCCAAGTAGTCCCGCGCAAACCACCGCCGGAGGACCGCAGAAAGTCTAATAATGAGATGGGGAGCTTCTTCTGGGCCGGAAGCTCCGGTTCGACAGGTGGCCCTGGAACAGCTAATCAACGCATCGGATCGAGGCGCATGTGGAAGCCGTTCTTGCCGAACTGGAAGCCGCATTGGGTCATTGCTTCGCGCGCGCCGAGTTGCTGGTGCGCGCGCTCACGCATCGCTCGCTAGCCAATGAGCGGGCAGCCAATGAGCATGCCCCTTCTGAGAACATCACCGCCAACAGCGAGGTAGAAACCGAGGGAACCGGCGACAATGAACGCCTGGAGTTTCTCGGTGACGCCGTGCTCGGGCTGGTTGTGGCCGAGGCTCTGTTTCTGCTTCACCCGGAGTGGCAGGAAGGCGAGTTGACCCGCGTCCGGTCTCAGTTAGTCAGCCGGCAGCATCTGGCGGAGGTAGCCGCAGCCATTGATCTGGGCAGCTATCTGCGCCTCAGCCGCGGCGAAGACAAGGGGGGTCTCAGGCGCAAGAGCACCGTGCTCTCCAACACCATGGAGGCTGTCCTGGGCGCGCTCTTTCTGGATGGTGGACTCGAGCCGGTTACTGTCTTTGTCCGCCGCTGGGTGATGGGTGAGGCCGCCGAGCAGTTGGCTGAGCAGTTGCGCACCGGAGCTGCCCTGGGCAACTACAAATCGGCCTTGCAGGAGCACTTGCAGGCCTCGCGCGCCGGAACGCCCGTCTATCGGGTCAAGAGTGAAAGCGGCCCCGACCACCGCAAGCGATTTCTGGTCGAAGTCCGGCTCAAAGCCGCGGATTCGGAGGCGGGAAAGCCTCTGGCGCGCGGCAAGGGCAGCACCAAGAAACACGCCGAGCAGGATGCCGCTCGGCGTGCGTTGGAGCAGTTGCAGGCAGCCGGGGAAAAGGCCACTGCGCAGGCTGAGGTCAAACCGAGAGCCAAAAAGGAGGAGCTGGCAGCGCAATGAGTGCCCCCGCCCAAGCGCCTGACCTGTCGCCGCATTGGTTTGCGCGGCTGCGGCTCCAACTGCCTACCGTGCCCGAGGCTCTGGCCTCGCTGCTCCGGACCGTGGTGGTAGCGCTGTTTCTGCTCACCTTTGTGCTTCAGCCTTATCTCATTCCCTCCGAAAGCATGGAACACACGCTGCTGGTGGGCGACTTTTTGCTGGTGAACAAGCAGATCTATGCTCCGGCCGGCAGCCTCGGCCAGTTGCTCATGCCCTATCGCGACGTTGCGCGCGGCGACATCATTGTCTTCCACCACCCCCAGCACATCTATCTCGTCAAGCGGGTAGTGGGTCTGCCCGGTGACCGGCTGCGCATCACTGATGGCCGCGTCTCCGTGAACGGCGCTGTCCTCCGGGAGCCCTACGCAGCATTTGAGCCCGCTGCCGGCAATACCTTCGGCGACGACTTTCCGGCCCCAATATATACCGATCCCGAGGTGGACCCGCTCTGGTGGAAGCAGATGCAGAGCCTCATCCGCGACGGCCAACTGGTGGTGCCTGAGGGCGAATATTTTGTGCTCGGCGACAACCGCAACCACAGTAAGGATTCCCGTTTCTGGGGCTTTGTCTCGCGGCAGCAGATCGTGGCTCGGCCATTGGTCATTTACTTCTCCCTCACCCGGCCTTCAACCACCGATATAGGACAAACCACGTTGCAGGCCGCGGATGATAGACTCGGACACGACAGGGAAATTTCGTCCCGGCTTGTCGGTTTTGCCCGCTGGAAGCGCATCTTCCACGTCGTGCATTAAAAACAGTGAACACTAACAAAGAGCGACAGGATGACAAAGAAAAAATCGCCGGCCTCAAGGACGCCTTCCGAGCCCCAGCCCGTTGAACAGAGAGTGGAAGAGACGCCTTTCGAGGCTCTGGCCAGCATCTGCTCCATCTTGGTGGTGGGCCTGTTCATCCTCACATTCCTCGCCCAGAACTACGTCATCCCCTCCGGCTCGATGGAAAAGACGCTGCTGGTGGGCGATCATCTGCTGGTGGATCGCATCACCCTCGCCCCGCCTGCGAAGTGGATGCCGCTCGTACACTACCGCGAACCCCAGCGCAACGATATTGTGGTCTTCATCAAGCCTGTGCCGGACCTGGATGCAGACGGAAATCCTCAATATCTGACACTAGTGAAGCGGCTGATCGGCATACCCGGCGACCATATCCACCTGCGCGACGGCATCGTCATCATCAACGGCGTGGCTCAGAGCCAGCCTCACGCCCAGTTGACTACGCCGGAAAACCATCAGGAATTCCTCGACGAGTTTCCCGCTGTGCCGCCATCCATTGATCGTGGCGCCACCGAAGCGTGGTCTGTCGATTTTCCCAATCACCTCGAGAACGGCGACCTGGTGGTTCCTCCCGGACACTACTTCATGATGGGCGACCACCGGCACAACAGCCTCGACTCGCGCTTCTGGGGATTTGTGCCCAGAGAAAACATCGTGGGCCGGCCGCTCTTCAACTATTGGTCGTTCGTGACACCCGAAGATCAGTATGAACAGCCAGGAATCGGCAATACCGTGGCCTGGCTAGGCCACGTCGCGCTACACTTCTTTACCGAAACCCGCTGGAGCCGGACCCTTCATAGGGTTCGTTGAACCCTGACCCCTGACACGACCATGACGGAAGAGACCGAACCCCGGCAACAGAAGCACAAGCGGCTTTGGCTCGCCCTGGCGGCGCTGGCTGTTCTCCTGGCCATCCTGATAGTGCCACCGTTCCTGAGCGTGAGCCGCTACAAGAGCCGCATCACTCAACTGATTTCCGCTTCGCTGGGCCGGCCCGTGCGCCTGTCCTCTGTTGAGGTGCGTTTGCTGCCGCGCCCTGGCTTTGTCCTCTCCGACCTTACTGTCGAAGAAGACCCCGCTTACGGCGCCGAACCGGTCTTCCACGCCAATGCGGTTACCGCATCCATTCGTTTGCTCTCTCTGTGGCGCGGGCGCCTGGAGATCGACAGCATCAGCGCGGACGAGGCCAGCCTGAACCTGGTGCGCACCTCGGCCGGCCGCTGGAACATCGACTCGCTTCTCCGCACGGCGACGGCCGAGGCGCAATCCGCTGCGGGCAGCGCCGGGCCTGGCAAGCCGATCAGGCTGCCTTACCTCAAGGCCGCCAATTCGCGCATCAACATAAAGAATGGCCCGGAAAAACTGCCGTTTTCCCTGCTCAACGCCGAAATGTCCCTGTATCAGCAGAGTCCCGGCGACTGGCGCATTCGGCTGCGCGGTCAGCCCGTTCGCACCGACATGCCCCTTCAGCAGGCCGACACAGGCATCCTGCGGCTGGAGGCAAATCTCCGTCAGGCGCCCGAACTGCGTCAGATGCCGGTGCACCTCGACCTCGAATGGCGCCAGGCGCAACTCGGCCAGCTCACTCGCCTCGTCTTCGGCTCCGACGCAGGCTGGCGCGGCGACCTTACCGGCGAACTCCAACTCGATGGCACCGCCGATGCCGCTCAGGTCAGAACCCGGCTGCGCGCCTCAGGCGTCCATCGCGCCGAGTTTGCCCCGGTCGCGTCAATGGATTTCGACGCCAACTGCACCCTCGTTGCCCACTTCACCACCCGCGCCATCGACAACCTGCTCTGCGACTCTCCGCTGGGCGACGGCCACATCCGCCTTACCGGCAATCTGCCCGGCAGCGACGGTCTGCCTCGCTTCTCAGTCGAACTGGACCGCATCCCTGTTGCCGCGGGCCTGGACGCACTGCGCACCGTGCGCAGCGATCTTGCTCCCGGCCTCGAAACCGCCGGATCCGCAAGCGGCAAAATTACCTACGCACCGGAAGACACTGCCCCGTCGAATTCCGCTCACCCCAGCCACGTGCGCCTGGCCAAGGTCCATCCGGCCGTGCAAGGACCGCTTACCGGCAGCATCACGATTCAGGGCCTCCAACTCAGCGGCAACGGCCTCAGCGAACCCATCCGTATTCCCAAGATGCTCCTGGCGCCCACACCCGCAAGCCAGCCTTCGGGCACATCTCAGGCGCTCGCGGCAACCGTGGCCATCCCCGCCGGCGCAGAGGTCACGCTCACGGTTTCCATGCGCCTCGCGCTCTCGGGCTATCAGCTCACGCTGCGCGGCCAGGCTTCCATCAAGAGGGGTGGGGAACTGGCGCACCTGGCCGGCGTCAATAACGCCGCCGCCCTTGATTCTTTGTCCGGCGACGCCGTTTCCGTTGACCTGACCGCTGAAGGCCCGTGGTCGTCCATCCCGGCGCCAATCCAGACAGTGTCGCCGGCCAGCACATCATCTGCCGCGACCAGCGCCGCGCTCCAGCTTGCACCCTCAGCCGACACCCTTGCCGGAACCGTAACCCTGCGTAATGCCACCTGGAAGGCCGATTTTCTCGCCAACCCCGTCAAAATCTCCCAGGCAACGCTCCACCTTGCCTCTGGAGAACTTCGCTGGGACCCGGTCGTGTTTTCTTACGGTCCGGTGAAGGGAACGGCCACACTTTCGTTGCCCGCCCCTTGCGACGCGCCCCAAAGCTGCCTGCCGGCATTTCAAGTCGAGTTTGACGCGCTCGACGCCGCTGTCCTCCAGACCGCGTTTCTGGGCGCTCATGAGCCGGGCACGCTGCTCTCCACGCTCATCCATCGCCTCCGTCCCACGGTTGCTCCGGCATGGCCGCAGATGGAAGGCACAGTCAAGGCCGAATCCCTCATCCTCGGTCCGGTCACGCTCCAAAAGCCTGAGGCCACCGTCTCCACGATTGCCAACGGGGCTGAAATCACCGCCTTCGACGCCGAGCTGCTCGGCGGCCACATCCGCGGAACCGGCACGCTCCACGCTGCCTCCTCTGCGCAGGACAAGCCCTCTTACACATTCGAAGCGCAGCTCGACAAGCTCAGCCCGCCGGCGATGGGTCAATTGCTCGGCCTGCGCTGCACAGGCAGCGATTTCAACGGCAACGGCAAAATCGAACTGGCCGGATTCACCGGCAACGACTTGGCCGCTTCGGCCAAAGGCACATTCCACTTCGACTGGCGTCGCGGAAACATTGCGGCTACCACAGGCTTTGTTCCCCCTGCGCTTGCCCGTTTCGACCGCTGGACCGCCGACGCCGAAATCGCCAACGGCACCCTCACGCTCAAAGACAATCAGGTCAAGCGCGGCGCGCACACCGCTCCAGTCCAGGCTGCCGTCATACTGACCGACTCGCCCAAAGTGACTTTCCCTGCACCCAAATCAGCTTCAGTCGCCATCAAACCATCCCAGCCAAAGAAATAAAGCGCCCTCCCGCTAAAATCGAATCATGGCCTCCTCAATCGCTTCTTCTCCGGTCCAGATTCCCTGCAAGGCTGTTCTCTTTGACATGGACGGCATTCTCATCTCCTCGGTGGCCTCCGTCGAGCGCAGTTGGACCAAATGGGCGCTGCTGCGCGGCATTGACCCTGAGACTGCGATTCGCGCCGCCCACGGATGCCGGGCCATCGAGACCGTTGCGCAGCTCCGTCCCGATCTTGACAGCACAGCGGAACTCAAGCTCATCGAAGAGATCGAACTCGCGGACGGGAAGGGGCTGGGCGTGTTGCCCGGCGTACTCAATCTGCTGGCCGCGCTGCCCGCGAATCGGTGGACTGTGGTCACCAGCGCCACTGAGCGGCTCGCCCGCCTGCGCCTGGCTGCCAGCGGTATTCCCGTGCCCCAGCACATCATCCACGCCGATTCCGTGACGGAGGGCAAGCCGAATCCTGCGCCGTTTCTAGCCGGCGCTGTGTTGCTGGGCTTCGCGCCGCAGGAGTGTGTGGTCTTCGAGGATTCGTCTTCGGGCGCCGCGGCCGGCCGCGCAGCCGGGTGCACGGTCGTTGCCACGCCTTTTTCTCACTCCATCGCCTCGCTGAGCGCCGCACATTATCTCGTCAAAGACCTGACCGGCGTGGCCGTTGCAGTTCTTCCCAGCGACGGAGGCTTGCTCCTCAGCTTTATTTCTTTAGAAGTTCCATCTGCTTGAGTGACTCGCCATAAGGCGCGCGCAACACGCCACGCTCGGTGATGATGGCGGTAACGTACTTCGCCGGCGTCATATCGAATGCCGGATTGCAAATGCCAACGCCAGTAGGCGTTAGCTGCTTGCCGCCGTGATGCGTGACCTCGGCAGCCGATCGCTCCTCGATGGGAATGTCGTCGCCGGTCGCGGTAGCCAGGTCGATGGTGGACCACGGCGCGGCCACATAGAACGGGATGCCGTGTTCGCGCGCCAGAATCGCCACATTGTAAGTGCCGATCTTGTTGGCGGTGTCGCCATTGGCCGCAATGCGGTCCGCGCCCACAACCACGGCGCGAATGCGCCCAGCCCTCATGAGGCTGGCGGCCATGTTGTCGCAGATCACCGTGGTGGGAATCTTGTCAGCCATCAGCTCCCACGCCGTCAGCCGCGCGCCTTGCAAAAACGGCCGCGTCTCGTCGGCGTAAACGTGAATGTGCTTGCCCTGCTCGACTGCCGAGCGGATCACGCCCAGCGCGGTTCCGTAACCGCAAGTCGCCAGAGCGCCGGCGTTGCAGTGGGTCAGCACGCCGCATTTCTCAGGCAAAAGCGCCGCGCCAAATTTGCCCATCTTCTTGCACGCGGCAATGTCTTCTTCGTACATCGCGTGCGCTTCGGCCAGCAGTTTTTGCTTGATCTCAGCCAAAGGCGCGCCCGCAGCCAGCAGCGCCGCAAAGAGCCGCTTCATCCTGTTGATGGCCCAGAACAAATTCACAGCCGTGGGCCGCGTTGCTGCCAGCCGTTCGCAGATCGCCGCGAACTCGGGCGCAAACTCGGCAGCCGTGGCAGCCTGGGCGCCGAGCGCTCCCAGGGCGACGCCGTAAGCCGCCGAGACCCCGATAGCCGGCGCGCCGCGGACGACCATGGTGACGATCGCGTCGGCAACCTGCTCGTAATTTGTGGCGAGTACATAGCTCTCTTCGAGAGGGAGCTTGGTCTGATCGATAAAACGGACGCCTTCCGGCGTCCATGCAAGTGTAGGAATCATGGAATTCCAGTTTAAACTGCCGCGCTGCGCTCACACGCGAGGTCAGCTTTTCGCTCGCTACGGAATCCGTCGATACGGCAAATAAACGGGCTCCCAGACGTAAGCGCGAATGCCTTCGCGGAGAGTTTCGTCGTCCATTTTTTCGGCGGTTCCGTCGGCCATGGCTTGCTTCGCCACCGCTTCAGCCACCACCACGCTCACCTTACGGCAATCGGCGATGGGCGGCAGCAGCGGTGCGGTGGGGTCAACGAGCGTCGGCGACAGGCTTGCCAGCGCCTTGGCCGAGGCCATGATCATGGCGTCGGAAACACGCTTGGACCGCGAGACCAGAATGCCCAGCGCAAGGCCGGGAAAGATGAACGAATTATTGATCTGCGAGATGCGCACCAGCTTGCCATTCACTTCGACCGGATCAAACGGACTTCCCGTTCCCACCAGCGCGCGCCCATCGCTCCAGCGCAGCAAGTCCGCAGGCTTGGCCTCGGATTTCGATGTGGGGTTTGACAACGGGAAAATAATGGGCCGCTCGACATGGCTGGCCATCTCGCGAACAATCTCTTCTGAAAACGCGCCGGTCTGCGCGGAGACGCCCAGCAGAATCGTAACCTTGGCGTTGCGCACCGTATCGAGCAGCGAAATTGCGCCTGTGCCAGCCAGCTTCCATCCCGCCACATCGGCTTTCTTGTGCATCAGCGGTTCCTGGCCGGGGCGTATGCCCTCGCATCCCTCCACGAGAAGTCCGTAGCGATTGAAGCAGTAGATTCGCTTGCGAGCCTGCTCTTCGCTCAGTCCCTCTTCTTTCATGCGGGCAATCAGCAGATCGCCAATGCCGATGCCCGCCGAACCCGACCCGAACATGGCGATGGTTTGATCCTTGAGCGGAAGGCCGGTGGCGCGAACCGCGGCTAGCAGCGTGCCCGTTGTGATCGCGGCAGTTCCCTGAATGTCGTCGTTGAAGGTGCACAGCCGGTTGCGATAGCGATTTAGCAGGATGGCCGCATTGACGCCCGCGAAGTCTTCCCACTGCAAAAGTATGTGCGGCCAGCGGCGCTCCACGGCGGTCACAAACTCCTCGACGAACGCATCGTACTCCGGCCCGCGGATGCGCTTGTGCGGCCAGCCAATGTAAATCGGATCGTGGAGGCGTTCTTCGTTGTCTGTGCCCACGTCGAGCAGAATCGGCAGGCAATGCTCTGGCGGGATGCCGCCCAATGCGGTGTAAAGGGCCATCTTGCCGATGGGAATGCCCATGCCGCCCGCGCCCTGGTCCCCCAGGCCGAGAATGCGTTCGCCGTCCGAGACCACGATGCAGCGCACATCGTCAAAGCGCGGGTCGGCGAGGATCTCCTCAATGCGGTCCTTATGGGTATAGCTCACAAAAAGACCGCGCGGCCTCCGCCATATCTCGCTGAAGCGCTGGCAGCCCTCGCCAACGACTGGCGTATAAACAATGGGCAGCAACTCTTCGGTGTAATGCGCGATCAGCGAGTAGAAGAGGGTCTCGCAGTTGTCCTGCACATCGCGCATGTTGCTGTACTTGAGGAAGGGGGTAGCCCGGCCGTCCAGCACCCTTTTGCGGCGTTCCCGCTGATCTTCGAGCGTTCCGATGTGGGGCGGCAATAGCCCATGCAGACCAAAGGCGGTGCGTTCCTCTTCGGTAAAAGCCGTGCCCTTGTTCAGCCGGGAATTCGACAGTAGCTCAATCCCATGAAGATGGGTCCGGACCACCCCACCGTTTGCCTTTTCTGTTTTGTTCGCCTCACTCATTGCAATCCTCTCCTTGTTGCCGATTTTTACGTTGATCTTCTTGCCCGATCCGGGGCAACATCCATGCTACCCCTCGAATATGGCGATTTTCTGCCGCGAGCGTCACACCTGTGACCTACTCAAAAGTCAGCAAGGCAATCTCCGGACTCGTTCCCACGCGCATCGGAGGGCCCCAGGTTCCGGCGCCGCTCGATGTGTACACTTGCAGCGCGCCGAAGCGCTGCAAACCATAAGCAAACTTGCCGAAGACGCGGCGCGTGACCAAGGTGAAGGGGAAAATCTGTCCGCCGTGGGTATGGCCGGAGAGTTGAAGTCCGATGCCCGCCTCTTCCGCCTGGGCCAAATGGCTGGGTACATGGTTGAGCAGCAGGGTTGCCTTGCCGGGGGTCAGATGGAGGCTGTCCAGCACGACGCGCAGCCGGAGCGGATGGCCGGAGTCGCCGTGGGAAATGCCCACAATGTCGAGGCCGTCGACTGTGACTTTTTCATTGGCAAGAACGCGGATGCCCGCGTGCGTGAGGACCTCGGCGTAGAGCGCGGCGTTGCCATACTCGTCGTGGTTGCCGGTTGAAAAATAACTACCCAGCGGCGGAGCCAGTGCGTGAAAGGGCTCGGCCAGAGCCGCAGCGTCGGCCTTGCCGCCGTCGAACAGGTCGCCGGGAAGGAAGATTATGTCGGGGTTGAGGCGCGCAGCCAGCCGCACAATGCGCCGGCTGAAACCGGGTCCGTTCACGTGGCCCAGGTGCATGTCGGTGACGACCAATGCAGTGCGGCCGCGCCAGGAATCAGGCAATCCGGCGAGTCGCACGGAGATGCGCCGGATGCGGATAAAACGCGCGTTCACCAGCCCGTAGATGCCGGTCAAAACGGCAAGTCCGAAAAGCACAACGGCAGCCAGTGGCCGGTCAGCGATTAACCCGGTCAGCGCCAGCGCCCATCCGGCCAGCCGACACAGGCACGCCGCCCAGAAAAAGAAATTGAGCAGTCCCAGCCAGACGGCCGCGATCCTGTAAAGCAGTGTCACCAGCCGGTTTGTGAACCGGAACCCAAGCAGCGTAGCAATAACGAAACTGAAGGCCAACAGCAACAGCGCAGCTCGCAAGGCCAGCGTAGCCGGCGCGCTGAACGGCCCTAAGAAGACGATAAATGTGCGATAGATAAACCAATGGGCAGCAAGCAGGAGCCCTTGCAACAGCGCGATAACCACAACAATCCAGGTTTTCAAGCGAGAACTCTCCCTGCATCAATTCTTGCACGAGGGGCAAAGTGCATGGACTGAACCCAGGCCACGTCCGTGAAACAATCTGTTTATGGTTGCTTTCGTTGGCGATGCGCTCGGCCTTTATGTCTCCATCCCCTTCTGCCGGTCGAAGTGTACCTATTGCAACTTTGCCTCGGGAGTTTATCCGGCCAGCGAGCACGCGCGTTACGTGGACCGGCTTATCGAGGACATGCAGGCCGCCGGTGCATGGGCCGAGCGGATGGGCGTGGAGCTTCCGCGCCGTGTAGACACCGTTTATCTTGGCGGAGGAACACCCAGCCTGCTTGCGCCCCAGTTGCTTCAGCGCCTCTTCGCGGCCATGCGCTTGCAATTCAACATCGACCCGGACGCCGAGATTACCGTCGAATGTGCGCCCGGCCAACTTGCAGATGAAACCCTGGCCGCTCTCGCCGCCTGCGGCGTGAACCGCGTCAGCCTCGGCGTGCAGTCGTTCATCGACCGCGAAGCGGCTTCAAGCGGGCGGCTGCACAACCGCGCCATCGTGCTCGCGGATGTAATGCGGCTGCGCGCCGCACGCATCTGCAACTTGAACATTGACCTCATCGCCGGGCTTCCCGGACAGACCTTTGCTTCATGGCAGGAATCGCTTATGGTGATGGCTGCGCTGGCCGATGCCGGCGTTCCTCACGCCAGCGTCTACATGCTCGAAGTGGACGAGGACTCGCGCCTGGGCCGCGAGATGCTCGCCCACGGCGCGCGCTACCACGCCGATCTGGTTCCCACGGACGACGCCATTGCACAGATGTATTCGATGGCCATCGAAGCTCTGCGCCACGCAGGCCTGGAGCAATATGAGATCTCCAACTTCTGCCGTCTCGGCTTTCACTCCCGGCATAATCTGCGCTACTGGCAGCGCCGCCCATACCTCGGCCTCGGCCTTGACGCCTCCTCCATGCTTGCATTCAATGAAACAGATTCAGTCGATGATAGCCGCGTCCTGCGCTCGACGACCACCGATGACCTGAAGGCCTATCTCGCCGGAGCGGAGCCAGTTGAGACCACAGTTTTCACCCGCGCGCAGCAGCGCGAAGAGGCCTGGTTTCTCGGCCTGCGGCTGAACGCCGGCGTTGATCTAGCTGCCATGGAGCGCGAGTTTGGTCCTGCGCTGCTGGCTCCAGCACTGGAAGCTGTCACTAGACTCGTAGATAGTGGACTGCTGACTTCGGACGGCAAGACGGTTTGCCTCACCGCGCAAGGCCAGTTGCTATCGAACGACGTTTTTCAGGAGTTTTTGGGGCTTAAGGCAGAATTAGCCGGCTTCACAGGATGACAATGAGCCTGTTTTTGACTGAAAAATTGGAAAAATCCGTGGTTAGATGTTACCAGTCAGTTAACAGGTAATAATTGCAAGAAGTTTATTTAGTGGAAGTTACGAGCGATGCGAGGGTTGGAAAATGTCCTCCACTGGGGGAGGGGGCGGGGGTGATAAGCGGCGGTAAGGACCGGGCACATACCTGACAGATTGGACCGGAGACAAACCTGACTCTGCCAGTGTGCGCCAGCGGAGGGTTATTTTCGGCACCGGAATTGGCAATACAGATTTCTGAATGTGAGCAAAATTGAACAGACCCCTCGGGACACTAAGCGCAAACTTGTATTACAACAGAGTGTAAAGGCCCTCGCCTCCTGAGGGCACTGACCTCAGTTTTGTGCCCCACAGAAAGCAATTTGGATCGCCATTGTGGGGCGTAGGCCGCGAGGATTGGTTCACTCCAATCCTCGAAGCATGTTTTCTGTGGCTCCTGGAGAACTGGCCACAGTCCGCACTTTTGCCATATAGAGCGAGGCCGTATGAAAGTGAGCGAAACGATAGAATCCGGGTTTGATATCGCCGCGTTTCTCGCGAAGCCCGGCCTTGGCCGAAGAATATTGGAGTTCCAGCCGAAGCAGGCCTTTTTCACTCAGGGAGATCCGGCAGACTGCGTTTTCTATCTTCAAAAGGGCCGAGCCAGGCTCACCGTCGTTTCTTCAATCGGCAAGGAAGCCACTATAGCGATCATCTCCGCCGGCGAATTTGTTGGTGAGCAGTCCCTTGCGGCAATCCCCGGATTGCGCCTATCCACCGCGACCGCTACAAACACCTCCACGGCGCTCAGAATCAGCAGGGCCGAGATGATCCGCGAAATGCATGATGAGCCTGCATTTGCCGAATTTTTCTTGAAGTTCCTGCTTGCCCGCAGCATGCGTACCCAGGCCGATCTTGTCGATCAGCTCTTCAACTCCAGCGAAAAGCGCCTGGCAAGGATTCTCCTATTGATGGCTGAGTTTGGCAAGCCGGGGGATCCGGAGCTCTTTATTCCGCCAATCTCACAGGAAACCCTGGCGGAAATGATCGGCACCACGAGGTCCCGCGTCAGCTTCTTCATGAATCGCTTTCGCAAGCTCGGCTTCATTAGTTATAACGGCCGCATTCAGGTGCATAAGTCACTGCTTAATGTGGTCCTGCTCGATCAATTGCCGGAGGACAACTCCGAGAAGCCGGCGATTGTGTTGCCGTAGGTCGATACGAGAGAAGACATTCGCTATCCCATCCGCGCGAGCAGAATACCTATACACTCAAGAGTTGGCTAGCCGCGACCCTCTCGATAGTCTGAACAGGAAACTTCAAGTGAACAGGCTGCAAACGATTGGCGTGAGCGCGCAAGAAGGAACGCATATAAGACTGCGCTGCGTGATTCCAGACCATCTGGCGGGAATAGAGGTAGGCGCGTTTGCGCATGGATTGCCGCTTGGCGTCGCTGTCAAGGAGTTCAATTGCCGTAGCAGCAATAGCAGCCGGGTCCTCAAAGGGAACCAGCGCTCCGCGTCCGTCGTCCAGTAGCTCGGCCGCGTGCCAGTACGGTGTGGAGATAATCGCTTTCCCTGCGCCCAACGCATACGCCAGGGTTCCCGATACAGCCTGTGCCTCATGGCAATAAGGCGTGACGTAAATGTCGGCCGAGCCAACCAGCGCCGCCATTTCCCGAGGACTGACGAACCGGTTGTGGAAGATCACTTCTTTTTCGACTCCCAGTTCCCTGGCCAGGGCCTGCAACTGATCTCGATATCGATCGCCTTCGCGAGCCCTGACCAGCGGATGAGTGGCGCCTGCAATCACATAGACAGCGTTGCTGTGCAGGGATAGGATGCGCGGCAAGGCTCGAATCACGCTCTCAAATCCCTTGTTGGGCGATAACAAGCCAAAGGTGAGCAACACAGCCTTTCCCGTCAGCGAAAGTGAATCCTTGTAAACATCCGGCTCTACAAAGGGCAAGTCAGGGATGCCATGAGGAATCAGGTCGATCTTTTCGGCGGGGACTCCAAAGACATCCTGCAGAACACGAGAGGAATACTCGCTCATAACAATGACGCGAGCGGAAAGTGCTGCGATTTGGTGCATGACCATTCGCTGGTCGGGGTCCGGCTGGCGAAGAACGGTATGGAGCGTTGTTACCACAGGCATGGTTAGGTGCTTGAGCAACTCCAGGACATAGCTGCCGGCCCTCCCTCCATAAATCCCGTACTCGTGTTGCAATAACACTAAATCGACATTGGCGACGTTGAGATAATGGGCGGTATCCCGATAAGAGGATATGTCGCCTTCGGTAATCTCGAATCGCACCCGAGCGGGGTAGTCGTACGAGGATTGGGGGTCATTAACCGCTGCCACTAACAATCCTGCCGCTCCGTACTCAGCCGTGATTGCATCGCACAAATCAGTTGTGAAGGTTGCAATTCCACATTGTCGAGGAAGATGATTCCCGACAACAGCTATCCGCAATGGGCGCAGCTGGCGGGGGATCGTTTGCAAAGATGACGCCGAATTTCTGAATATCGGAAGCAGCGCCCTGCGGCACATCAGTGAGGTTTGCTGCGAATTCACGGAGCTTTCCTGTGTCGACATTGCAACCTCCAGAGAGCAATCATTTTAGCGCCGTGGATTCGGCGGAATACCAGGGCCTAATTAGAGTCAGCGATATAGCGCCCGAATCATTACCAGTGCTTCACTCGTGACGAAGGCCATAAGGAATAGTGCGGCGCTGATGCCTGCCAGCGGCTTGCTCGAATTCTCATTGGCGCGCATAGGTTCGACTGGGTCTGACCGATCTGCTTCCACTGCGACCATCCGGGAGGCGCGTGTAAATACGAAGCACCCGGCAGAGGACGCCAACAGGCAGCCCGTAAGTGACCCGAGTTTAAGAATGCACCTCACAAAGCAATTCGTCATGGCTTGACTCTACTCAGGCCAGGTTTGGCTGGATGTACAGTTTTGCTCCCTGCGAAAAGCCCGTGAAAGATCGGTTTATGAAGGATAGTTTAGATGCGGCGGCAGTGTTGAAGGGGCGCCGACTTCAGGGGAACGCAACCGTATGACCTGGCATCACTGCCGCCGTTTTGGTGGGGGCACCTATAAGCATAATGTTACTGCGAAGATAGGAAAGCTGTGCAAGTTTGCTCGGTACAGTTATTCGGCCATCCGGCAGCTATGCGGCGCGTAAAACAAGCCGAAGACTCAGTTAGATTGCCAGTATTGGAAATGAAATCAAGCCGATACGGGGTGTCCGGTATTGAGCAGACCGCGCCTGGCAGACTGCGTCAACCTCATCTCAGTTCGCGGAAGAGGCGATCAGGTGCAAGAGCCTCCTCGCGGTGTGGTGATTGAGATGGATGACCCCCGGTGCATGGTTGCGGCGATTGAGACGGAAGACGCTCGCTGCAAGAGCCTGCTGGATGGCATGGTAATTGAGGTGGAAGATTTCCGATGCAAGAGCCTGCACTATAGCCTGACGATTGAAATGGAAGACCCTCGGTGCAGGCGCACGGCAAGTGAGATGGAAGATCCTCGCTGCTGGAATCTTTCCAGAGCGTGGTGATTGAAACCTTGAAGCGGGCCAGCGATGCCCGGCAATTTCCTGAGTCTGTGAACCTTTGTTTCTCGCGCTGTTTGTTGAACTCGCCGGGGGCGCACAAGCGGCACAACCAAATCGCTGCATAACCCTGGAGCTACCATCCAGAGAAAAGGGGATCTGAAATGCTCATCATCATCATTATTGTGCTGCTGCTCGTCTTCGGCGGTGGCGGAGGATACTACGGCTACGGCCGGTGGGGCGCCGGCGGGGGAGCAGGCATAGGGCTTGGTACGGTGCTGGTGATTCTGCTGATTTGCTATCTGCTTGGACTTTTCAGATAGAGCGTTTATCGGCAACTTTGGCTCACTTCCCGGAGACTGGCGCCTGGGCGGAAATTACCGCCCAGGCGCGCGTAGCATGCAATGAAATCGGTGTACGGAGGAAAGAGATGCAGATCGCAATGAGCTATGCGCTGGCGCTGATGTGCTGGCAAGGTTTCCGATACTTACAAGATTTCAACAGCCGCGACTTGTTCTGGTTGCTGATCGGGGTGTTGCTGGCTGTGGTAACGATGGTGGTAATCTCACGGCGGCGGCGGCGCTGGTTTTAGATACCCTCACAGCGACGAAGATCTGTCGCTCCAGTTCTACAATTGCCCTACCCTGAAGCCATCGCCGCTGATTGGAATTGTCAACGAATTGCGACGGGCCATTCCTTGTCACGCGCCGCGGATTCAGGCGCGCCGGTGCGGTAAGCGCCCAGACCCTTCGTCATGGTCTCCAATTCCGCTGCATGGGCTGAGAGGCCGCAAGGATGGCCTTCTGTCTCAAGCAGATGCGCATTTTCCCGGATCATGGTGAAGAGCGGGCTGGCCAGGGCATCGCGCAGATTTGAAGTTCTCACGTTGTGCGTCGCCAGCGCGGAAACCGGGCAGGCGGTGACGTCGCCACTCGGATTCACATGGGCGAATCCGCGTCCGGCTGAGACGCATCCTCCGAGCGTTTCCTCGTCGCCCGGCGAATGGATGATGAAAGCGCCTCTGATCGCGCGATCCCGATACTCGACCATGGTTTTGCGGAAGCGCGTTCGTTGCTCCTCGGTCAGCAGGGCGCCGCTTTCACAGCTTCCTGTGGGAACCTGCCCGGTAGGAATCTGCTCGATGAACATGGCAAGCGGCCCGCTGTGAGCAATCAGCCCGTCAATGTTCCGCGGCTCAGACCAGTACACAATGTTTGCGGGTCCCACAGTCACGGCGATGCCGGTCAACACACCTGCCTCCCGCAGCCGGTCGAGAGAGCCGAGAGCCTTTTCGAAGATACCGCTTCCCCGGCGCAGGTCGGTCAGATTTTGATCGCCCTCCAGGCTGACCACGATCACAGTGTTGGAGCAGTTTTTCAAAATCTGGTAATCGCTTGGCTTGAGGGCGGTGCCGTTGGTAAAGACCAGAAAGAGCCGGTCGGGATAGTCACGGAAGAGCTGCGCAATGCCCGGCAGCAGGAATGGCTCGCCGCCGGCAATCATGAACGCCATCACCCCGAGCCGAACCGCTTCATCGACGATTCCGTACCAATCTCCGAGGTCGAGTCCTGGTTTTACGGGAGCGCTGGCTACGGTCCCAACGGCTCCTGCAAAGCATCCGGTGCAGCGCAGATTGCATTTGGATGTGACGCTGAGAACGAGAAAGGGAGGCACTTGTACCCCGTCAGCCAGTGAGCGCGCACGCACGCGCTTCGACTGCCCAATGGTTCGCGCTAGGCGGAGAAAGCCGGGAAGGTAGCGCGGATGCCGCACCACCCACGGAACCAGAACACGGGATAACTGAGGGTCAATCTCCTCGATCCGGCGTGTAATCCCGAAAAGGCGGCTCGACAGGAACTCTGCTGGCAGGTTTGTCAATGCAGTAGCGGCGTTCATTCCAAGTTTATACGGATTGGCCGCCTCTTTGGTTCCGTGGGGGAACGGTCAGAGGGTTAACCGCCGCGTCTCGATCGGTTCTCAAGCATCGATATTCAGCAAAACAGCGGAGTTACGGTTGCTCTACCAGGCCAGCAGTTCGTCGCCGGAGGTAGGTGATAGGAAGGCTACCGGGGCGGCGTGAGGCTCGGGGAAGTCTCCGGCGCACTGAATGGATTCGGGTCCCGTGGCTTTGGCGACCAGTAGCGCCTGTTCGGCCTCGCGCAGCACCACCACCGGCGAGCGGCCCAGGCTGCTGGCGACCCCGAAGCAGGCAGAGAGACGGATGGCGTCGCCATTCATGCGGAATGGCGCGGAGAAGACATCCATGCGCAGCCGCTCGGCCATCATGACCGCGTTGACGCTGGTGCAGCCTGGCAGGGCCATCAGGAACTCATCGCTGCCGGCGCGGCCCAGCAGGTCGTAACTGCGCAACAGGCGCGTGGTGCGCGCCACCACATGGCAGAGCAGCTCGTCGCAGGCATCCGGGCCCAGCCGCAGGTTCCAGTGGCCGAAGTCGTCGATGTCGAAGAGGATTACGCACAGTGAACTCTTCATGCGCTGCACGCGGTCGGTTTCACGAAAGAGAATCGACAGCATGGTCTCGCGGTTGTAGACGCCGGTGAGCCGGTCCATCTGCGCGTTGAGCGCGGCGGCCTCGCGCAGCAGTTCCAGCGCGCGCGAACGGCGATGGTTGCGCAGCACAGCCTCCAGACGGAGCCGCAGAAAAGCAGTCTCGATGGAGCGCGGGACGAGGTCATCAATGACTTCCTCTGCCAGACGGTCGATCCACTCCGGGGTGACAGTGTCCGAAATCAGGACAATGGGGAAGCGCCGGCCGGCAGCCTCGGCGCGCGCGGCGGCCAGCAATTGGCCGATGCTCATGGAAGGCTCCATGCCCGGCAGGTTGACGTCAATCACGGCCAGCGTGGGCGCATTGGCCGCGGTGAGCGTGGGCAGAGCGGCTTCAGCGGTAAGAAAGATTTCCACGCGCGCTCCGTCTGCGGCGAGCAGCGGCTCGATGGCGGCCAGCAGCGCGGGCTCGGGGGACCCGAGAAGAAAGAAGGGAGTGGAGTTGGGAAGCATCCTGATACAACCTCGATAATGGATGCATCGGCGATGGTTAGAAAATATTTAGAGAGCGGGTGAAAGATTGTTGGAAGGTTTCAATGACCTTCGGGCGGGAATGAGGATGCCGATGGTACTGCGGCTGCTTACCTTTCGTTGAAGACTTAAACGAAGGCAAGCAGGCATTGGGGCAGTCTCAATCGACGAAGTCAACCTGCGGAACGATAGGGATGATGCCGCGTTCGTGGCCCAGATCGAGCAGCTTGTGTATGGCGGAGCGGCCGTCGGCGCCGTAGTCCAGGGTGCGCTCGTTCACATACATGCTGACGAAACGGCTGGCGAGGCGGACATCGAGATCGCGGGCAAACTGCATGGCGTACTCCAGAGCCTGTTCGCGGTGGTCCAGGGCGTGCTGGATGCTGTCGCGCAGGGCCTTGGAGATGATCTTGTGCTTGTCGGCGCCCAGGGAGCGGCGGATGGCGTTGCCGCCCAGGGGCAGCACCAGGCCGGTGGTCTCGCGCCACCAGACGCCCAGGTCGAGCACCTTCTTGAGGCCGCTGGAGGAGTAGGTGAGCTGGCCCTCGTGGATGATGAGCCCGGCGTCGTAGGTTCCGGCTTGAATCGCGGGGATGATCTGGTCGAAGGGCACGGTCTCGGTCTTGAGCTCCGGATTGAAAATCTTGAGAGCGAGATAGGCGGTCGTGAGGGTCCCGGGGACGGCGATCTTGATGCGGCTCAGGTCTTCGAGCGCCAGCGGCTTGCTGGAGACGATCATGGGGCCATAGCCCTCGCCCACGCTGCCGCCGCAGCCCATCAGCATGTAGTTCTGCTGCAGATAGGGGTAGGCGTGGAAGCTAATGGCGGTTACGTCGAAGAAGGCCTCGTTTTGCGCGCGGAGGTTGAGGGTCTCAATGTCGCACAGCGTGTGGGAGAAACGATAGCCGGGGACGCGGATCTTGTTGGTGGCCAGGCCATAGAACATGAAGGCGTCATCGGAGTCGGGACTGTGGGCGATGGAGATGTCGAGCGTCTCGGCCGGTGTGGCGACTGCGGAATTCTGATTGCTCATAGGGGACAAAGGTCCTTTCAACGGAAAACTACAATATCTCTGTTTCTACGTTTCTACGTCGGATTCCTCAGCGGGTCCGGCGGCTGAATCGAAGGCTTTTCCGGCGCCCTGCGAAGGCTTGGAGCGGATTCGAGCGCGCTGGAGCCTAATATGCCACGCACCACCGACAGCCGCAATCAGCAGCGCCGCGAGCGAGACGAGCAGGGCAATCAGTAACCAGCGCATCGTGCGAACCAGCCTCAGAATACCAGACGAGGCGTTGGTTGCAGCCAGGCGCTACGGCTGGCGCAGGCTCTCTTGCAACCAGTTGAGGTAGGGCTGGCTGGCGGCATCGACCTGGAGAACCAGAAACTCGGGGGTCTGGTAGCTGAGCAGTTGGTGCAGACGGGATTCGAGAGGTGAGAGCGGACCGGGGCCGATCTTGAGCAGGAGCAGTGTTTCGGTGGAGGACTCGACCTTGCCTTTCCAGCGGTAGATGGACTCGACGCCAGGAATCAGTGTGGCGCAGGCGACAAGGCGCTCCTCGACCAGCGTACGGCCCAGGCGAGCAGCCTCGTCGGGGTTGGCGGCCGTGGTCAGAACGACGCGGGCTGGCGGTGCGGCTTCATGCATGGGGTGGCTCCAGCACAAGTCTACGAGTGCGGGGGCACCCTTGACAGCAAAAGGTCTCATTGCGGTCTGGGACACCCACATTAACCGGTTCATCGCGGCGCCTACCCCCCACCCATATTTCTGTAAATAAATTCCTTGTTGTCAATAGGATACAATGATGGTATCGCTCCAAATTCTTCATTCTAATAGAGTTATTTGCAGAATCTAGATTCCAAAGGGGTTACGGCGTTTTTCTGAGGGTTTGTGGAGGTTAGGCAGCGTGCCGGGGTATTTCGTTGCGCCTGTTCTATCGGTGATGATGCGCCAAGGGAGAGTATTTATACGCAAGCCCCAGCTTCCAGCTTTCCCAGGTCTTCTAATCAACTTCCTGCAAGTTGTTTAGAATCTTCACCGGCCAAAGCTGGTTTATCGCTCAGCAGCGAGACCCAAGGGCACCCGGCAGCGAGCATTAAGAGCGCGCATTGGGCGTCAATCGAGGGCCATGAACGGGCAGGTCGGCGAACACTGGCCGACTTGATCGGCATAGGGGCGGCAGTCGCCTGCCGACCCCTGCCACACCACCGTGCGAACGGGTCCGTACACGGCGGTTCGAGAAGTTACGCTAGTAGTTCCCGAACAGTGAAGGTAGTCC
>Ga0224555_1001300_pt1 | contig 35278 bp, 26 predicted proteins | sample 714S23034metaG_FD_180687 | JGI IMG/M metagenome (GOLD analysis project Ga0224555, IMG submission 180687) | Peat soil microbial communities from Stordalen Mire, Sweden - 717 S2 30-34 | ecosystem: Environmental > Terrestrial > Soil > Wetlands > Peat | place: Sweden: Norrbotten County, Stordalen... | reverse complement strand
GCACCATGTGTGCCTTTACCACTCGAAGTAGCTGTGAACGAATCCTCTTTAGCGTCTTTGACCGTATGAACCAAAACTGGACCCGTCACCCGCTCCCCGCTTTTACACACAATTCTTGACGCCACCGGGATTCCGGCCCGAAAATCTTATTGTCGGTCGGCCATCAAAGTGAAACCCTTGTGTGCGCCATGAGCGAATTCAAGTTTCTCTGCCCGGTCTGCGGCCAGCACATCGCCACCGACTCCAGCGCCAGCAGCACGCAGATCGAATGCCCGACTTGCTTTCAAAAGATCATCGTCCCGGAGGCGCCGAAGTCGGATTCCAAATACATCCTGTCCGCCACGCAATACATCAAGCCCCATGTCCCCCCGCCACCGGCCGCCCTCCCCGGCAGAACCATGGCCTCCAGCAAAGGGCTCGGGCCGGCGATCTTTGGGTTGCTGGCGCTGATTTGCACCGTCCTTGTCGGGATTCACCTGCTGCGTGGGAGGAACACGCCCGCGGACTCCCCGGAAACACCCGCAACCACGACCGAGTCATCCGGACCCGCGCATGTCACCCCGGCCTGGAGTTTGAACCTCGCCAACACCGAAATTCCCGACGCGGCCGCCGCCGGAAAAGTCCATGACAAGGTTTTCGTCTGTGAACGCGCGGTGTTGCAGAACGGCTCGCTCGTGCTGCGCCAGGCCCGTCAGTCCGATGTGACCGTGACCGTCCATCTTTTCGTAACCGACACGTATGAGCTTGGCGGAAGAACTTTCAATATTGGAACCAACGACGCCGTCGTGATCCCGCGGATCGCGTTGCGCTGGAAGGAGGCCAATCTGTCGATGACACAAAAATTCACGAACGGTTACGCCATGAAGCTCGAGTTCGGGCCGGTCGCGGCCGGAAAAGTTCCGGGCAGGATTCTCCTCTGCGTGCCCGACATGGAGGAGAGTCTGGTGGCGGGAACTTTCAACGCCGAGATAAAGAAGCCCTCCTTGTCTCCGAAACGCCAGTGAAAGCGCGAGCTCCGGACTTTGGACTGCAGTCTTGACGAGCATGATCGTCGAAATGGTCAACACCGGAAGCGAGTTGATGCTCGGCCGCGTGCTCAATTCGCACCAACAATGGCTCTGCCGCCGCCTGTCCGATTTGGGTTACGTCGTCACCCGTCAAATCGCAGTTCCGGACATGGCCCCCGAAATCGAACTGGCCGTGCGCGATTCCTTGTCTCGGGCCGATCTGGTCCTCACAACCGGCGGCCTCGGACCCACCACAGACGACCTTACGCGCGAGGTGATCGCCCGATTGCTCAGCCGGGCCTTGCGTGAGGACGCGGAGATACTCGCCCAGATTCAGGCGTTCTTCGCTGGCCGCAACCGTCCGATGCCGGAACAAGCGCGGGTGCAGGCCCTCGTGCCCGAAGGGGCGTCCGTCTTGCCGAACCCTCACGGAACCGCCCCGGGACTTGTCCTCCACGTCAATCCCAATCCCTTCCGGAACGGCGGGAAGGAGAGCTGGTTGATCCTCCTCCCGGGACCCGGACGCGAATTGCGACCCATGTTCACTGACTCGGTCGTCCCCTTCCTGCTCCGTGCGCTGCCCTTGTCCGATTCCTTCGTCTGCCGCACCCTGCGGACGACCGGCATTGCCGAGTCGATCGTGCAGGAGAGGATCGAGGGCTCCTTGCGGGAATTGGTGCTGAGCGGGCTCGATGTCGGGTATTGCGCCAGGCCCGGACAGGTGGATGTGCGTTTGGCGGCGCGCGGCGACGATGCCGAATCGCGCGTGGACGCAGCGGATGCAGCAGTCCGAGCCCAACTGGGCTCCGACATATTCGGAACCGGAGACGAGAACCTGGAGGAAGTGGTCGTTCATCTATTGGCCGCGCGCAAGAAAACCCTCGCTCTCGCCGAATCCTGCACCGGCGGCTGCATCGCGCACCAGTTGACGAATGTCTCCGGAGCCTCGGCCGTTTTCCGGGCCGGCTGGGTGACATATAGCAATGACGCGAAGCAGAAGTTTCTGGGCGTTCGCGCTGAAACACTCGATCGGCACGGCGCGGTCAGTGAGGCCGTCGCACGAGAAATGGCCGATGGCGCCCGGCATCTGGGCGAGGCCGACTACGCCATTGCAGTGACTGGAATCGCGGGGCCGACGGGTGGCACACCCGCGAAGCCAACCGGCACCGTGTTCATTGCAGTCGCATCCCCGAAGGGAACTCAGGTCAGGGAAATGCACAACACGTGGGACCGGCTCACGTTCAAAGAGGTGACGGCCCGCCAGGCTCTGAACCAATTGCGCCGGCTGTTGCATGGGCCGCCTTGACACCCCAACCATCCCTGCCGCAACCCAGGCAAAAAATCCCTGTCGAGAAACTGGACACTCCGGGCAGTAGATTGATTTCAGCTTCCAAGTTCTTTCGTCAACACGCGTCCCCGCAAGTCGTTCTCCGGGCATAATAGCTGCTTCGATGAAGTCCGGCAGAGATGTTGTTGTTGGGCGCGGTGCTGGCCGATCACAAGTCGGCGTTTCACTGCCATTTGTGTCGCGTCATTCATAAACAACCGGCCCCGGAACTGACGACTATTGATATGATTCTGAAGCAGGCAGGCAAATTGATCGGAGTGATCTCATGGACCATATCGTGCCTGACACTGTTTGCGGCCGACGTCCCGAGCGCTTCCAACACTCAGGCAGTTCAGTCCACGAATGCCGCGAGAGCAGCCGGCAACAGACTTCAACCCGCGCGTCTGAATCCGGATCAGTTGCCAATTTCAAAAATCGGGTCGTTCACTCCTCAATCCGCTCAGCGCAAAACCAATGGAACCGTGCGCATCCAGGGCGTCGTGCTCAATCAGGGACTGGGCGAGTATGTCACCATCCAGGACAACACGGGTTCGATCCGCGCCGAAACACGTCAGACCACGCCGATTCCCCCGGGCGAACGCGCGATCGTTTGGGGCAGGCTATCCTGGAATGGCAACAACGTGTTGCTTCGAAACGCCTCCATTCGACCGCTTGCCTGGGATTCAATCGCCGAACAAAAAATCACGCCGGCTCCGGGCAAGCCCGACCGGCTGCCCATGTTGACCCAGGTCATTCAGATCCGGAGTTTGCCGACGACGCAAGCCGCCTGGAAATACCCGGTCCGCGTGCGAGGTGTGGTCACCTCCCTGTGGAAAGACTACAAGGGGCTGTTCGTTCAGGACGACACGGCGGGCATCTACGTCGCCGCAGCAAATATCAACCTCGATACAAATTGGGACGTGGGGGACGAAGTGGAGCTCGATGGCGTCAGCGGCCCGGGCGGATACGCTCCCATCATCGAGGCGGAGACCGCAAAGGTCTTGGGCCGGGAAGATCTGCCCGCGGCGCGACGGATCAATTTGTACCAAATGGCGATGGGACAATTCGACAGCCAATGGGTCGAAGTGCGCGGCGTCGTTCGTTCTGTTCAAATCAACCGACGATCTACCGACCTGGAATTGAGCGATGTGAAAGGACTCCTGGAAGTGGACGTGCCGGGAGGCGAGGCCCTGACGAACCTGGTCGATTCACTGGTGCGCATTCAGGGTGTCTGCTGCTCACGCGCCAATCCCAACCGCCAGCTCACGGGGACCTACATCTGGTCGCCTTCCCCGGACTCCCTGGTTGTCGAAGAAAAGGGCGTCGCCGACCCCTTCACGCTGTCGGCGCAACCCATCGCTTCGCTATCCGAATTCACCCAATCCCGTGCCACACAGCACCGGATAAAAGTCGCCGGAACCGTCACGTTCAGCCAGCCGGGCCGCCCCTTGTTTGTCCAGGATGAAACCGGGGGAGTGCCGATCTACCTCGCCAATGCGGTGGATTGCACGCCCGGTGACCGTGTTGAAGTGGCAGGGTACCTTTCCCTCGGCGATTTTGGATTCGTGTTTCGGGACGCCAGTTGCCGCGTGATGGGCCACCCCGGCATTCGTCCGGCCAAGCCGGTCTTCTGGCTCAACCCGCTGAATCCAAATTTGCATGGCACTTGGGTGCAGCTCAAGGCCCGTCTCATCAGTTCCGGCCGCCGCGGAAACGACGAGGTGTTGACGTTGCAGACCGAGGACACGGTATTCGAAGCCCTTCGTCCGATCGGCATCAAAACGGAGACGGATTCCTTCCCGCCACCGGACAGCCTTGTGCAGTTGCGAGGCGTCTATTCGATTCTCGGCGATGAATCACGCATGCCTCGCTCCATGCGCCTCTACGTTCCTTCAACTGAACCCATCCAGGTCCTGGAAAGACCGTCCTGGTTGAATGCCCGGCGCGCCGGGTCCGTGTTGGTCGGAATGGTCATTGTCGTCGTGGCCGCGGCCCTTTGGGCCATCACCCTGCGCCGCCGCGTCCAAACCCAAACCCTTGTCATCCGCGAGCGACTCGAAAAAGAAGCGTCGCTCGAACAACGTTACCGCGAGATTTTCGACGGCGCCAATGACCTGATTTTTACGCTCAACCTGGATGGACGTCTGATCTCGCTCAACCCCGCAGGCCAGCGGATCCTGGGTTACACCGGCCAGGAAATCCACCAGCTCAACATCAACCAAATCCTCGCTTCCGGCAGTCAGAAACTGAGCGACAAGCTGCTCGAAATGAATGCCACCGATGGCAACATGGCCACCTGTGATTGCGAATTCATCCCGAAGAACGGTCAGCGTCTTGAGGTCGAAGTCTCCTTGCGGCTGGTTCTGAAGGACGGCAAACCGGACAGTGTCCAGGCGATCGCCCGTGACATCACCCACCGCAAACGCGCGGAAGAAGAACTGTTCAACTCCCGGCAGATGCTCCGATGGGTCCTGGATACAATCCCCCAGGGCGTCTTCTGGAAGGATCGAAACCTGGTTTACGTCGGATGCAACAAATCCGTCGCCCAGGACTCCGGGTACGCCGATCCAAACGAAATCCTCGGCAAAACCGATTACGAAATGGGTTGGGCGGCCAGCGCGGATCAGTATCGCGCCGATGATCGCCACATCATGGACACGGACCAACCCAAGCTGAACTACGAGGAACTTCAGGTCAAATCAGACGGCTCCCAGACCTGGTTGAGGACCAGCAAGGTGCCGTTGCACGACAAAGACGGCGGCGTGATCGGCGTGCTGGGAACGTACGAGGATATCACCGAGCGCAAACGGGCCGAGGCCGAACTGGCGGCGGCCAGTTCTCTGCTGGAAATGCTCCTGGAAAACAGCCCCGATTGCATCTACTTCAAGGACAAACAATCGCGCTTTGTCCGCTACAGCAACGCCTTTGAAAAACTCTTCAAGGTTGCTGAGAGCGAAAGCCTTCGTGGCAAGACGGACTTCGACTTTTTCACCGAAGAACACGCGCGACCCGCCTTCGAGGACGAGCAGGAAATTATTCGCTCCGGCAAGCCCCTCATCGGCAAACTGGAAAGGGAAACGCACCCGGACGGGCGCGTCACCTGGGGCCTCACCACCAAAATGCCATGGCGGGACAAGGATGGGAACATCATCGGCACCTTCGGCATCTCCAAGGACGTGACGGCGATCAAAGAGGCCGAGGCCGAACTCGCCTACGAGCGCGAGCTGTTCCACACGCTGCTTGAAACGCTGCCTGACTCCATTTACTTCAAGGACCGCGATTCCCGGTTCGTGCGCGTGAGCAAATCGAAGGCAGCCATGACACTCCAGTCGGTCCGGAGCCGGCTGCCGGCCGATCGCCCCCCGGAATCCATGGAGCCCTTGCCGGCCCACCTCTCGAGCGTGGATGCGTTTGCCAGCTATCTGATCGGCAGGACCGATTTCGATACCTTCGAGGAACCATTTGCGCGCGCAGCCTTCGAGGAGGAACAGAACATCCTGCGCACCGGCCAACCGATCATCGGCCAAATCGAAAATCAGGTCTATCCGGGCAAATGGATGTTCGTCACCAAAATGCCGTGGCGGGACAGGGACGGAAATCTCATCGGCACCTTCGGCATTTCGCGCGACATCACGGCCCTCAAAGAGGCCGAGACCAAGCTGGAGGCCGTGCACCAGCGCCTGATGGAAACCTCCCGCCTGGCCGGAATGGCCGAAGTCGCCACCGACGTCCTCCACAACGTCGGCAACGTCCTCAACAGCGTCAACGTCTCCTGCACCCTCACTCTCGACCGGGTGAAGTCCTCCAAGATTTCAAGCCTGGTCAAGGTTTCCTCGTTGCTCAAGGAGAACAGCGGGCGCTTGGAGGAATTCCTCACCCGGGATCCCCGCGGCCGGCAAATTCCCGAATTCCTGGCCGTGCTCTCCGAACACCTCGAAGGCGAACAGACCTCGCTGCTGACCGAACTGGAACATCTCGTCAAGCATATCGACCACATCAAGCAGATCGTCGCCATGCAACAGACGTATGCCAAGGTGGTGGGAGTTCTCGAGACCGTGAACCCCACCCAACTCGTCGAAGACGCGCTGCATATCAACGCCGCCGCCCTCCTGCGACACGACGTCCATGTGCGGCGCGAATTCGCCGATACTCCCCAAATCGTCACCGAGAAACATAAGGTCCTTCAGATTCTCGTGAACCTGATCCGGAACGCCAAATACGCGATGGACGACGCAAAACGAGCCGACAAGGTGCTGACGATCAAAGTCGACAGTCAGGGTGCCAACGAGATCCGAATCCGGGTCATTGACAACGGCGTCGGAATCCCCCGTGAAAATCTCACGCGCATCTTTTCGCATGGATTCACCACCCGCCGCAATGGCCATGGCTTTGGCTTGCACAGCAGTGCGCTGACCGTGCGGGAACTGGGTGGATCCATCCAAGCGCACAGCGATGGGCCGGGCCAGGGCGCAATTTTTACCCTCGTTCTGCCCTGCGCCCCTCCCGAGCCGTCCAAAGAATCCGCATGAACCAGCCGCTCCCAGAAGCCCTTCCCAGGATCCTCATCGTCGATGATAATCCGGCAATCCATGAAGATTTCCGCAAGATTTTGGGAGCCAAGAGCGACGCCCAATCGCGCCTGGAAAACGTCGAGGCGGCCCTCTTCGGCGAAAGCGCCGGCCCCATGGAACGTGCCGGGTTCCGCATCGACTCCGCCTATCAAGGCAAGGAAGCCCTCGAACTCATCGAAAAAGCCATCGAGGCCGGCGACCCTTATGTCATGGCATTCGTGGACGTCCGCATGCCTCCCGGCTGGGACGGAATCGAAACGGTCGAACGCGTCTGGCAATGTTCTCCGGAATTGCAGGCTGTCATTTGCACCGCCTACTCCGATTATTCCTGGGACGACATGACGCGCCGTCTCGGGCACACCGACAATCTGTTGATCCTCAAAAAGCCTTTCGAGACGGTGGAAGTGCTCCAGCTCGCGCATGCCCTGGCGCGCAAATGGACCCTCGCCCGGCAGGCCAAGTTGCGCATGGAAGACCTCGACCGGATGGTGCGCCAGCGGACCGAGGAATTGGTCGTTGCGAACCAGAGCCTGCAGCAGGAAATCGAGGAGCGCATCCGCGTTCAAGATGCCTTGCGCACCAGCGAAGAGCGCTTCTCGAAAGCCTTCCGCTCCAGCCCGTTCCCAATGGCCATCCAAAGCGTCACGGACCGGCGTTTCCTCGACGCAAATCCCAGCTTCCTCGAACTCAGCGGTTATTCGGCCGAGGAACTGGCCCAAGCCAAGCCCCAGGAAATCCAGCTTTGGTCGAAAAGCGGCGAGGCCGGACCGAATCCTCTCCTGCCGGAAGGCCGCCTCCGCAACCAATCTTCTCTCTTCCGGCGCCGGGATGGATCAACCCGCCAGACATTGCTGTCCTCCGAACCCCTCGCCCTCGGCGACATCCCCTGCCTGCTCCTCATCGTCGAAGACATCACCGATCAATTGAAGCTCGAAGCCCAATTGCGCCAGGCGCAAAAAATGGAGGTGATAGGCCGCATGGCGGCGGGAATCGCCCATGAATTCAACAATATCCTCACGGTCATCCAGGGCGACGTCGGCCTGCTGCAATCCGTCAACGCATCGAGCGTGGACAAGGGAGCCCTGCTGGACCAAATCATGCAGGCGAGCAAACGCGCCGCCGCGTTCACCAAGCAACTGCTGGCCTTCAGCCGAAAACAGGTGCTCCAACCGCATCCCCTCGATCTCTCCGTCGTCGTCCAGCGCACGAAAAAAATGCTGAGCCGCCTCATCGGCGAGAAATTCGACATCCGTCTGACCTGTCAGAACGAATTGCCTTCCGTCCTGGCGGACGAAGGCGGCATGGAACAGATTCTCATCAACCTGGCCCTGAATGCCCGGGACGCAATGCCCAGCGGAGGGACCATCGACATCGCAACCGATGTGTGCGTCCTCGACGAGACGGCCGCCAGCTTGAATCCCGAGGCCCGCGCCGGACGGTTCGTGCGTCTGTCCGCCACGGATCATGGCTGCGGGATGAATCCACAGGTGCTCGCCCGCATTTTCGATCCGTTTTTTACGACGAAAGACGTCGGCAAAGGTACCGGACTGGGCCTCTCTACCATCCACGGCATCGTCAAACAGCACGAGGGCTGGATTGATGTCTCCAGCGAGGTCGGCCACGGTTCCACTTTTAAAATCTTTCTCCCGGCATCCAGTGCCGCCGCCGCAGCGCCCGCAAATGCCGGCCGTGACGACGACCAGGCGGAACCCGGCAGAGGAGAAACCATCCTCGTCGTTGAAGACGAGAATACCGTGCGTGAATTGGCCTGCGCCTCGCTGGAGAAGCGGGGTTATGAAGTGCTCAAAGCCGCAAATGGTCCGCAGGCAGTCGAAGTCTGGGAACGCAACTCCTCGAAAATCCATCTGCTCCTCACCGACATGGTGATGCCCTCCGGAATGAACGGGAACGAGCTGGCAAAAACCCTGCAGTCGCGAAACCCCGGGCTCAAAGTCATCTATACCAGCGGCTACAGCCCGGAAATCCTCCGCAGGGACTCTCTCTATACGCAGGGAACCAACTTCCTCCCCAAACCGTACGACCCGCAGACCCTCCTCAAAGCCGTGCGCACCTGCCTCGACGGCGGCAAACTCGCGCAAATGGACGCCCGCCCGGTCAAACCGGCACCCACCCTGTCGGCCTGATGTCCCGCCCCGAAGCGCCCAAGGGGCCAAAAAAAACGCAGGCTCAGGCCTGCGCGTGATCCGGCAAAAGGACCTCAACCGTTGTCGCCGATGGCTTCCACCGGGCACCCTTCCTTGGCTTCCTTGCACCGGGCTTCCTCATCCGGGCTCCCGGGTTGCTTGAAAACAAAGGAGTAACCGCCGTCGTCGTTGCGCTTGAAATTGTCCGGAGCCGTCTCGCGGCATAAATCGCAATCAATGCACTGGTTGTCCACGTAATACTTGCCCCCTACGTTTTCGGGATATCGATTTGCTACATCAGCCATAGAATTGCCTTTATTCGATTCGTCTTGCAATATGGCGACGGCTTTCCGCCATGGCAAGCGGATTCAGATTGTTTTCTAACTCCCCCACGCAGGTCCGCCTCAATTAAACCTTTTAATCCGCCGGACCGGAATTATCTTCCAACTCATGCAATCCAGCACCCAGCGAAAAACCAAAATCGTCGCCACGCTCGGTCCGGCCACCGATTCGGCCGACATGATCGGACGGCTCATCGATGCTGGCGTCAATGTCTTCCGCCTGAACATGTCCCACGCACCTCATCATTGGGTGCGCCGCGTCGTCAAAGACCTTCGCTCCGCCGCCGCCACCCGCCACCAGTTCATCGGCGTCATGCTCGACACCCAGGGCCCCGCCATCCGAACCGGCGACCTCGGCGTGCCCCTCAGCCTCCAGCCCGGAGAGAAGTTCACCCTCACGGTCCGCGGCGAGCGCAGCGAGGAGGAACACTCCGTGGACGTCAATTACGCCAACTTCGTCAACGATATCAACGTCGGAGACGTCGTGCTCATCGACAACGGCGCCATCGAAATGAAAGTGCTCGCCAAGGCCGGAAACAAGGTCGAGTGCGAGGTTCTCACCGAGGGCAAACTCGGCAGCCGCCGCCATATCAACCTGCCGGGCGTCAAGGTCAGCCTGCCCGCTCTCACCTCCAAGGACATCCAGGACGTCAAACTCGGACTCGAAATCGGCGTGGACCTGGTCGCCCTTTCCTTCGTCCGTGAAGCACGCGACCTGCTCCAGTTGAAGGAACTCTTCGAGACAAACGGCCCGCGACCCCTCGTCATCGCCAAGATCGAGGACCAGCAGGCCGTCGCCAATCTGGATGAAATCGTCCGCGAATCCGACGGCATCATGGTCGCCCGCGGCGACCTCGGCATCGAAATCCCCTACGAAGAATTGCCCATCGTCCAACGCCGTATCGTAAAAACGTGCCTCCGCGTCGGCAAACCCGTCATCGTCGCCACCCACATGCTCGAAAGCATGATCGAATCCCCCATGCCCACCCGGGCCGAAGTCACGGACGTCGCCAACGCCGTTTACGAACAGGCCGATGCCATCATGCTCAGCGGCGAAACCACCGTCGGCAAACATCCGTTGAAATGCATCGAAGTCTTCGACCGCATCGCCACGCGCATCGAACGGAGCGGCGGCGCCAACTTTTTCGAGCACTCCGACCTCACCACCTCCCGCCAAAAGCTGGTCAAAAGCGCCGTCGTCATGGCCAACGAACTCAAGGCCGAAGCGGTCCTCGTCATCACCCGAAGCGGCAACATGGCGCGCTACACCGCCTGGCTCCGCCCCCGCTATTCGAAAATCTACGCCCTCTGTCCCAGCGAATCGGTGGCCAACGGACTGAGCCTGAGTTGGGGCGTCACTCCTTTCGTCGTCCCTTTCGACCTCATCAACCCCGAAAACACCATCGAAGCCGCCCTACAGATCCTGGTCCGGCAAGGACGCCTCCACACCCGCACCACCGTCGTCATCATCGGCTCGATCCTCGTCGGCGAACAAATTGTGGACGCGGTGCAGATGAGAGTCGTATGATCGCCCACGATTCATTCCGATTTCATGGAGCGCGGATCCGCCATTCGAGTCATCGCCTCCTGGTTCGGCCTCCTCGCTGTCGCGGGAATGGTCCTGCTGGCCGTTTCGCAGCAGAAGACAATCTCCCGGCTGCGTGACAGGGAACGGAGGGACGCAGCGGAACTGGAGCGTCTGCGCGCCGAAACCAGGGACATCCTTCGCCTGCGCGCCCAGGAATCCGAGATCGCTGGGTTGCGCGAAAACACCCGCGACTTGTTGCGGTTGCGCAGCGAAGTCCGCCACCTCCGCGACCAGGAGCAACAATCCGAAGTCTTGCAAGCCGCCAACACCCGGTTGCTCGAACTGATCGAGACCTTCCCACTTTCTTCCAACCAGGAAGCGGTCGTCGCAGCCGTGCGCAAAAGGGGCGCCGTCCTGGGCATCTACCCCCGTTCCGCAAACGACGCGCCCGGCGGCGGCGTCATCGTCGCCGGCATCGATCCCAATTCACCTGTGGCCCGGTCCGATCTGAAGGTCGGAGACCAGATCATCCGCCTCGACGGCCGCCCCATCGAAACCGTTGCGCAACTTCAGATCGAAATGCTTGACAAAAAGCCGGGCGACATCGTCAGGCTCGATGTGGTCCGCAACGGCGCCGTGATTCAGATCCCCGTCAACACCAGAGCCTGGCCGCAACAAGGGTTTCTTCCATGAACCTTCATCGATTTAACGCCTTCACCGCTTCCGTTGTCACGGTCACCATCACGCCAGGGAACAAACCGAGATAAAACATTCCGGCAATACAGACGTAAATGGAAATGCGAATCGGACGCGAAACCGCAATCGGCGGCGCGGCCGCCGGGCCCGGCGACCAGTAGATCGCCCGAATCACCCCAAAATAGTAATAGAGTGAAATCACGATGCCGGCCACCGCGGTGAACGCCAGGCAATAGCAGCCCGGATTCGCCGCGCCTTGCTCGATCAACGCTTTCAAAAGCAGAAACTTTCCGAAGAACCCCGCCAGCGGCGGAATCCCCGCCAGTGAAACCATCGCCAGCGTCATCGTCGCCGCCAGCAGCGGCGAGCGCTGGTTCAAACCCGCCAGCCCGGAGATGTCCTCGCTCTCCAGATGCCGCATCACCAGTGTAATCACCGTGAACGCCGCAAGCACGGTGAAGAGATATCCGCTGAGGTAAAACAGCATGGCGGATCCGCCGGCGCTCCGGTCCTGGCCCGCTGTCGACATGGCCGCCACCCCCAGCAGCAGATAGCCCGCATGCGCGACGCTCGAATAGCCGAGCAGCCGCTTCACGTTGCGCTGCGGGATCGCGCAAAGATTCCCGTAGAGAATCGTAACCGCCGAAAAAACAATGAGCAGATTTGTCCACTGCGCGGTGATGTCCGGCACCGCCGTGAACAAAACCCGCAGCAATAGAACAAATCCCGCCGCCTTCGAACCGATCGCAAGAAACGCCGCCGTCGGCGTCGGCGCACCCTGATAGACGTCCGGAGCCCAGATCTGGAACGGAAAGGCGACGATCTTGAAACCAAGGCCGGTCAGAACCAGCAGCAGGCCGAAGAGAAAGATCTTGTTGTCGCCAAACTGCCCCGCCACGCCCGCCAGTTCGCCGAAATTCAGCCTGCCCGAAATTCCGTAAACCAGGGCGATGCCAAACACCGTGAAGGCGGTCGAAAGAGCGCCGATGACCAGATACTTCACTCCCGCTTCGAGTGACACCAGGCGCGCCCGCTGGAAACTGGTCAGCACGTAGAAGGTGACCGTGATGAGTTCGAGCGATACAAACAGCAGCGCGAAATCGTTTGCCGAAGCCGCAAACAACATCCCCGCCAGGGCAAAAACGATCAGCGAATAATACTCGGCGATTCCAGCCGAAATCCTGTCGGAGAACTCAATCGCCATCAGGAGAACCAGGATGGCGGCGAGGAGGAAAAAGCGCTTGAAGAAAATAGCCAGGCCGTCCTGCACAAACATTCCGCCAAACGCGGTGCCCGTCGAACCGAAAACGCCGAATCCACCCAGGTTCGCCACCAGCAGCAGCCCGAGTCCAGCCGCCGCCGCGTAGCCGAGCAGGCGCTTCCGTCCCGGCGGCAGCCATAAATCGGCCAGCAGCAGCGCCATCCCAAGCGCCACAACACATATCTCCAGGCTGATCAAGGAAAGGTTCATGCAACTCGATGGATCATTGAACAGCCTCCCCGCCGCCTTGCGCCAAGGCGCTCTTCGGCGGCGCCGGCGCGGCTTCGGCGCGTAAATTCCCCTCTAAAACCGGATTGGCCATTTGCACGATCACCCCCGCGCTGGGTGAAATCTTGTCGGTCAGAAGCCGTGGGAAGCAGCCGAACAGCATCAACGCCGCCAGCAGCAAAATAAACGGCGCCTTGCGCCAAAGGTGAGGCGCGTCCGTGACGTTCGCCCATTTCTCCGGAAGCTCCCCGTGCAGCATCGTCCTGACCGCGCGCAGCATGTAAACCGCCCCGATCATCAACGCGCCCCAGCATGCCAGCACCGTCACCGGTCGGAACACGTTCCAAGCGCCGAAGAACACCGTCACTTCACCCGCGAAGTTGGCAAAACCCGGCACGCCGCATCCGGCGAACGCAGCCATGACCAGCGCCGCGCCGATGAACGGCAGCTTGCGTAGCAGGCCGCCGAGCTCGCTCATCTCCAGGGTGCCGGTTTGTTCGTAAAGGTAGCCGCTCAACCCGAACGTGAGCGCCGCAAGAAACCCGTGCGCAACCATCACCACCACCGCCCCCGTCACACCCACCAGCGTCAGGGTCGCGATCCCCAGAAAAACGAAACCCATGTGCGCGACGCTCGAATAACCGATCAGCCAGTTGAAATCCTTCTGTCGCATCGCCACCCACCCGCAATAAACCAGGTTCCCAAGACAGAGCCACGCCAGGATTGGCATCCAGCGTTGCGCCGCGCCGGGCATCAGCGGCAGCGCAATCCGGATCAGGCCATAGAGCCCGAATTTCTTCAACACACCGGCGTGCAGCATGGCGGCTGGCGTCGGCGCCGATGCGTAACCCATCGGCGCCCAGGTGTGGAACGGCCACAGCGACACCAGAATGCCGAAGCCGAACAACAGCAGCGGGAAGATGAACCGCTGCGCGCCCGCCGAAAGCGGGTTCTCCCGGAGGCGCTCGGTCAGCTCCGGAATGTCGAATGTCTGCGCGCCCGATTGCAGGTAAAGCGCGATCAAACCGACCAGCGCAACCAGTGCGCCGATGCTCAGGTAAAGCGTGATCTGGAACGTGGCGTAATTCTTCCGCTCGCCGCGGCCCCACACGCCGATCATGAGAAACGTCGGCACCAACGCCAGTTCGTGGAGGAAGTAAAAGAAAAATAGATTGAGCGAGGCGAACGCGCCCAGGATCCCGCCGGTCATGACCAGCAGCAGGATGTAAAACTCCTTCTCGCGATCACGGATCTCCCGGGAGCAGCACGCGGCGGCAAACGCCACGATCGCGCCCATCAGAACCAGACCCACGTTGATGCCGTCCACGCCGAGTTTGCAGACGATCCCCAGCGAACTGGCGCCAAGACCGGGGATCGTGGTGACGAATTTGAACCCGCTTGCGTCGGCCTCCGCGCCGTTGAAGCGTATGAAAACCAGAATGGCCAGCAGCATCATGACGAAGGTGACGCCGACGGCGACGCCGCGCATGACGACGGAGTAAGCGCGCGGGACGAACGCCAGCGCCACTGCGGCCAGCAACGGCAAAACAAAAATATATGTCAAGGCTGTCATCAGACCGTTTCTTGAATCACCGGGGCGCTTAGCCCGCAAATTTCATAATCTTCTGGGGAGCGCACGCGTCCCGCGCGCTGCCGACGACGTCGCGCCGTCGGCTTTGTTCTCTCTGAATGGGGTGGATCACGTTCATTTTCCAAGGACGAAATACAGCACCAGCGCCACGCCCGCTGCAAACAGGAAGGCGTAGGTCTGGACGTTGCCGGTCTGCAGAAGCCGCAGCGCGCGGCCCAGCAGCTCGGTGGTTCCATGGATTCCCCGCACGCACAGGCCGGCGATGATCCATCGGTCGATCCAGGCCGCGACCGCCGCGAGCCCGTCATGCAGGCGGATGACCGTGACTTTGTAAAGTTCGTCGAAGTAAAAGCGGTTCCTCATCGCCATCGACACCGCGCCCAGCTTTTCCGGCAGCGGATCCTTGTCCGCCCCGGCGTAAAGGGCATAGGCCGCGCCGAGGCCGGCAACGAAGGCGGCCAGGCCGCAAACCGCCGCCCCCGGCGCCTCGCGCCACGGACCGATCAGTCTTGCGGCCACGCCGGCCGCCTGCCCGGCGCCTTCACCACCAAATTGCATGGCGTAAACGCCCTGGATGCCAATGACACCGCCGACCAGGGCGAACACGGCCAGAATCCGCAGCGGCCAGACCATCACGCCCGGCGATTCATGGGCGTGCGCGGCGTGCCCGGATTTCGCGGAGCCGAAGAAGACCACGAATATCAGCCGGAACATGTAGAAGACCGTCAACATCGCCACAAACAGCCCGATCGCGAAGAGCAGATAATGGTGCCGCAACAGGGCCTGCTCCAGAATGCTGTCCTTGCTGAAAAATCCGCTGAACGGCCACAGCCCGGCCAAGGCCAGCGTGCCCGCCATAAAGGTCCAGAACGTGACCGGCATTTTCGTGCGGAGGGCGCCCATCTTCCAGATGTCCTGCTCGTGGTGCGCGACAACGATCACCGAACCGGCGCCCAGGAACAGCAGCGCTTTGAAGAATGCATGCGTGGTGAGATGAAACATTGCCGGCGTCGGACCGCCCAGCCCAACCGCCATGACCATGTAGCCGAGTTGTGAGAGCGTCGAGTAGGCCAGGATGCGCTTGATGTCGTCCTGCTGGATGGCGATCAGCGCCGCCAGCAACGCCGTGAACCCGCCGGTATAGGAGATGACTTCGAGCGCGGGCGCATTCAGCACAAAAAGGATCCGGCACAGCATGTAAACACCGGCCGCGACCATCGTCGCGGCATGAATCAGCGCGCTCACAGGCGTCGGACCCTCCATCGCGTCCGGCAACCAGACGTGCAACGGGAATTGGGCGGATTTGCCGACCGCACCGCAGAACACAAGCAGGCCGGCAACGGTCGCAAGCGCCCCCAGCGCCGACGGGTCGGAAGCCAGCTTCTCCTGCAGCTCGCTGAAGTTCAGCGATCCGAGCGCGCCCCAGACGGTCAGGATGCCGAGAAGAAACCCGAAATCGCCGAGACGATTGGTGATAAAGGCCTTCTTCGCCGCGTCCGCGGCGGCGGTGCGCCCATACCAGAACCCGATGAGCAGGTAGCTCGAAACGCCCACGAGTTCCCAGAAAATGAACAGTTGAATAAAATTGTTCGCCAGCACGATGCCGAGCATCGAGAACGTGAACAGGCTCAGACTCGCGAAGAAGCGCGAATACCCGGGGTCGTCGCGCATGTAGCCGACGGAATAAATATGAATCACGCCCGCCACACCCGTCACCACCAGCAACATCAGCAGGCTCAGCGGATCGAAATGCAGGCCAAAATCCACGCGCAGGCCCTCCCCGATCGTCAGCCAGTTCACCGACACCTCCCGCACCCGCGGCTCCCACCCTGCCACGAAGACGAAAACGACGCTCAGGAGGAACCCGGTCACAACCGCGCCGACGGAAAGTCGCGCGCTCCATTGGCGATTCTGCAGGGTGAAAAGCGTGATGATCCCGGCCGCGGCCAACGGCAGGAACAAAATAATCCAGGGCAACGCTTCGAGTTTCATCAAAGGAAACGGGAACATCCAACATCGAACATAGTATCGCGCCAGCCATTGGATGTTGGGCGTTGAATGTTGGATGTTGGATGTTTTCTCATTTCACTAAAGCTTCATCGTCGTCAGATCCTCGACGTGCGTGGTCTTGCGTTTGCGGTACAGCGCGACGATCAGCGCCAGCCCCACCGCCACTTCCGCCGCCGCCACGCTGATGATGAAGAAAACAAGCACCTGGCCATCGGGGTTGTTCTTATAGCTCGAGAAGGAAACCAGCGCCAGGTTGGCCGCGTTCAGCATCAGTTCCAGCGACATGTAGATGACCAGCAAGTTGCGCCGGACGAGGACGCCAAACAGGCCAAGCGCGAACAACAGCGCGCTGACCGCCAGATAATGTTCGAGTCCTACGTGCATGATTTCTAGCCGGGAAAGAACGCAGAGAACGCAAAGAGGAAAGGCATTAAGCAGGCTAGCCTGCTCAAACCGTCTTCACTCACCTTGCCATGGCTCAAAACATACTTCCGAATCTGGAACGTTTTCATGGTGGTTTTTCTCTGCGTTCTCTGTGTTCTTTTGCGGCTATTTGAGGTCTTTTTTGCTCAACAAAACCACGCCCACCATCGCCACCAGCAACAGCACGGAGACGATCTCGAAGGGCAACAGGTACCGCGTGAACAACAGCTTGCCCAGCGCAATCGTGCCCCCCTCCATCGTCGGCGATGGATCCGCGCCCAATGCGGAACTGCTCAAACATTTGAAGAAAATGGCGGTGATGGCGCCGACGGAGAGCAGCGCGCCCACGAGGCCGAACCTTTTGACTTTCCGACGCTCTTCCGCCCGCAAATCGAGCAACATGATCACGAACAGGAACAGCACGATGACGGCGCCCGCGTAAACCAGAATCTGGATGGCAGCCAGAAAAAACGCCCGCAGCAGCACGAACAAGCCGGCCATCGAAGCCACCGTCAGGACCAGGAACATCGCGCTGGTGACCGGGTTGCGGCTGAATGGGTTCGCGACCACGAGCACGCCGCACAGCAACGTCAGCGCCGCGAACACATAAAATAGTATGTCGGTGGGCGGCATGTTCCGTTGCTTCAGATTTTGACCGGAAAACTTTCCTGCGCCCCGGCCTCTTCCGCCTTCTTCTTCCATTTCTGAATGCCCGCATGTTCTCCGCCCAATGCCAGCAGCTTCTCCTTGTCGTAAATCATCTCCTGCCGCGACCTGCCGGTGAGCGAATAATCGCTCATCAGAAAGATCGCCTCCTCAGGGCAGACTTCCTGGCAAAAACCGCAAAAGATGCAGCGCAGCATGTTGATCTCGAATTCCAGCGGTATCTTTTCGGCATTCGGACGGTCCGCGACCGGACCGGCCGGGCCGGGCGGCATGATCCGGATCGCCTTCGGCGGACAGACGAATTCGCACAACTGGCACGAAACGCACTTGGTATTGCCGTCCTGGTCCCGCACCAGATACGGCGCGCCACGGTAGCCCTCGGGGACCACCCATTTCTCCTCGGGATACTGCAGCGTCACCTTCTTCTTGAAAAAGTGCCGCAACGTGACTTTAAACCCGCCGATCATCGCCGGCAGGTAAAGGCGCTCCCAAAGATTCAGTTTTTTTCGCTTAACAATCATTCGATCACCTTCGCCGCCAATTCATCCCGTCCCGTAGCCGCCAATGTGAATTGGCGGTTCCCCGCCGCGTTTTCACAAGCGCGGCACGCGCCGCTGGCAGCCCGTTAAGAAGACCATGGGTAGCACAGGCGACTCGCTTGTGCCGTCCGGCGACTCGCCGGACGGTATGACCGCGGCTCGGCCAAGCAGCAGTCGTACGGGCACTTTTCAGTCCGTCTCTCGTCATTCCGGTCGGCGAGTCGCCGACCGGAACGGGCGAGTCGCCCGTTCTACCCGATCATTAACGCACCGCTACGATCCGGCTCTCATCCACAGCACCGCCGCCGTCACCACGATGTTCGCCAGCGCCAGCGGAATAAAACGCCGCCAGCCTAAATCCATCAATTGATCGTACCGGAAGCGCGGCCACATCCACCGCACCCAGATCATCATGAACACAACCCACAGCATCTTCGCCAGAAAAATGGCGATGTGCAGCAACCCGACGCCGATCTGACCGGGCGCCGCCGGCTGGTCCAGGCCTGCGATGGGCAGCGTCCAGCCGCCCAAAAACAGGGTCGCCATCATCGCAGCCGCGACAGCCATGTTCGCGTATTCGCCCATGAAAAACAGCGCGAATTTCATCGAGCTGTACTCGACGTTATAACCGCCGGCAAGCTCCTGCTCCGCTTCGGGCAAATCAAACGGCGTGCGGTTCGTCTCCGCAAAGATGGCCACGAGAAAAATGACGAACGCCACCGGCTGCTTGAAAATAATCCAGTGCGTGAACCCGCCGGACTGGAACAGCACCACCCGGCTCAGGTTCAAATCCCCCACCAACAGAAACACCGCCACCACCGACAAGCCCATGGCGATCTCGTACGAAATCAATTGGGCGCTCGACCGGATGCCTCCCAGAAACGGATACTTCGAATTGGCCGCATATCCCGCCAGGACGATGCCGTAAACACCGAGCGACACGATGCCGAACGTGTAGAGAATGCCCACGTCCAGATCCGCAATCACCATTTTCTGGCGCCCCAGATACGAGCCGAACGGAATCACCGCCGCGACCAGGATGCTCGGGATCATCACGATCGCCGGAGCCAGCCAGTAATACACTTTGCGCACATGCGCGGGTGTGAAATCCTCCTTCAAGAACGACTTGACCGCGTCGGCAATGGGCTGCAGCAGGCCAAACGGACCGAAGCGATTCGGGCCGAGCCGGTCCTGGATCGCCGCCGACACCTTCCGTTCGACCCAGACGGCATAGGCCACGATGAACATCAACACGGAGAAAACCCCGAGGATTTTCAGCGCGCTGAAAATCAGGAATTGCGGCAACGGCGATAAATGGTCGAACCAGGTCATGTGATCTGTCAAAGGGACACCGTCACCCCCGTGTTGCCCAGCCCCGCCCAGGCCAAACCGTTGAACGCGGGCACTTCCTTCGCCATCCGGTTGAACAGACCTTCCAGGTTCGCGTCACCCTGCTGGCCGGTGACCCGCGAAACCAGCTCGTGCAGGAATTCCCATTCCGGCCGCGCGTCGCCGCGCGGCTCGATGGCTTTCATGAACTTCTGAACCCGGCCCTTGGCGTTCGTAAACGTGCCGCGCTTCTCCACGTGGGCGCAGCCCGGCAACAGATAGTGCGCCAGCTTCGTCGTTTCGTTCGGCAAAATGTCGCTCACGATCAGCGTCTCCAGTTTGCCGAGCAGACCGGCTCCGAGGCCGTGTTTCACCACGTCTTCGCCAAAAACCACGAGCGTGCGCACCGCGCCTTTCTCAATCGCCCGCGCCATCTCGGCGATCCTTCCACCCATGTCGGCCGAGCAGATGCCCGTCAGCCGCGCGCCCTGGGCGTTCGGATTCCGGTCGGCATTCAACAGCAGCCTGTCGCCTTCGCCGGAACGCGGAATTGAATCCGTCGCCGCCCCCAGTTTATCCGCCAGCTTCTTGAGCAGATAAAGCTCTTCATTGGTCTGCCGCGCCGAAGCGATGATGGCCACCGACCCCTGCGGCGCCCGGGCCAGCAGTTCGGAGATTTCCGCAAGCGCCCCCGCCCATGTCGCCGGCCGGCCCTGGACCCTCGACTTCGGGCTTTGGACTTGCGTCAGCCTGTCCTCCCGATGGATCCATTTGTAGTTCAGCCGCCCGTAGTCGCACATCCAACAGGCGTTGACGGCATCGTTTTCGCGCGGCTCGTACCGGTAGATTCTTCCCTCGCGCGACCCGACAGTGATATTGCAGCCGGTCGCGCAGCTCGTGCAGATGCTTCGGGTTTCCTTGAGAAACCAGACCCGCATCTGGAACCGGAAATCCTTCGACGTCAGCGCGCCGACGGGACAGATATCGACGGTGTTCAGGGTGTAATTATTGTCGAACTGCCTGCCCGGGTAGGCCGTGAGGGTGCTGTAGCTGCCGCGATTCACGATGCCAAGCGCGTCGTCTCCCGCGATGTCCCTCGTGAACCGGATGCACCGCGTGCAGAGAATGCAGCGCTCATCATCGAGCACGATGCGCGGGCCCAGATCGACTGCCTTGGGCTTGTGCACCTTCGGCTCGATGAACCGGCTCTCCGCTTTGCCATACTCCACCGAATATTCCTGCAGCTTGCACTCGCCGGCCTCGTCGCAAATCGGGCAGTCCAAAGGATGATTGATCAGCAGGAATTCCAGCACCCCTTCGCGCATCTGCTTCACCGCGGGCGTGCTGGTGTAAATCTCCATCCCCGGCGAGATCGGCGTTGCGCACGCGATCGCCGGCCGCGGAGACTTCGCCATCTTCGGCGTGCCGTCCGGGTTCATCACCAGCCGGCGGTCCGGCCCGAGCGCCGGCGTGCCAAACTCGACGAGGCACATCCGGCAGTTACCCGCCACCGGCAGCTTCGGATGATAACAATAATGCGGCACATCGACGTTCGCCGCCGCGCAGGCCTGAATCATCGTGGTCGGAATCGGCTTGCCCGTGATCGGGTCCGGCACCGTCCGGGGCACCTCGACTTCCCGCCCGTCCACCTTGACTTTGATTTTGTCCGGCGGCGGCGCGGCGATCGTTTGAGACGGAGTCATTGCTGGCATTTTTTCTAAACGCAAACGGATTCCGGGCCGGCTGCCAACTTCATCTCGGGCGTGGATCCCGCCGCCCGCGCCCGGCCGGCGCGCCCGGCTTCGTCGGCCAGTCCGCGCGCGACAAACTCATCCCGGAATTTCGCCACAAAACTCTGCACCGGCCACGAGCACGCTTCGCCAAAGGCGCAAATCGTGCGGCCGCCGGGAATGTTGTCGGCGATCTTCACCAGGTAATCCGCGTCCTGTTTGCGCCCTTCGCCGTGAGTCAGGCGATGGAGCGCCTTCGACATCCACAGCGAACCTTCGCGGCACGGAGTGCATTGCCCGCAACTTTCATGCGCGTAAAACTCGCTGATGTTCGCAAGAACTTCGACGATATCGGTCGAATCATCGAGCACGATGATCGCCCCTGATCCGGACATGCTGCCGGCCGCGATCAGCGAGTCGAAGTCATACGGCAGATCGAGCATCTCGACTTCCTTCTCGGCGTCCTTGCCGTCCGGCCCCTTGCGCTTGAGCTTGAACCGTTCGCCGGCCTTGAACACCTTCGCCGAGGAACCGCCGGGAATCACCGCCTTTAGCTTTCTGCCGTCCCGCAATCCGCCGCCGAAGGCCGGATCGCCGATCAACTGGCCGATCGTGACCTTGCCGACCTCGATTTCATAATACCCCGGCTTCTTCACGTGGCCGCTGATGCTGACGATGCGCGTGCCGGTGTTGTTCGGGGTGCCCAGCCTGGCGTATTCCGAGCCGCCCATCGCCACGACGTGCTTCACCACGCAGAGCGTCTCGACGTTGTTGACGATCGTCGGACACATGTAGAGGCCGAGCACGGCCGGGAAATAGGGGGGCTTGATGCGCGGATAGGGCCTCTTGCCTTCGAGCGACTCGATAAGGCCCGTCTCCTCGCCGCAGATATAGGCGCCCGCGCCACGGTGGACGTGAATCTCCAGATCGTAACCGCTGCCCAGGATGTTCCTGCCGAGAAAACCCTTCGCGCGCGCCTCCGCCAGCGCCTGGTTCAACAATCGCGCGCCTTGGGGCATCTCGCCACGAATGTAAATGTAAGCGAGATGAACGTCGTTCGCGAAGCACGAGAGGATCATGCCCTCGACCAGTTGATGCGGGTCCTTGTGGAGAATCTGCCGGTCCTTGAACGTTCCGGGCTCGGATTCATCCGCGTTGCAGATGAGGTAAATCGGCTTGCCGCTCTTGCGATCCACAAAACTCCACTTCAACCCCGCCGAAAAACCCGCGCCCCCGCGGCCCCGCAAACCGGATTTCATGACCTCGTCGCGGATCTGCTCCGGTCCCGTTTGCGTCTTGCCGTCCGGCAGTGATTTGGGCTGCAGCGCCAGCCCCTTCCTGAGCGCCTCGTAACCGCCGTGCCGCAAATAACACTCCATGCCGGGCGTGTAACCCGGCTCATCGGCGTATTTGAGAATGAGGCGGAATTCGGAGGGCATGGCTAGGGGCGCGGGGGCGTTGGAGCGTTGAAGCGTTGGAACGTTGAAGCGTCGCGCTGTTGAACCGTTGAATCGTTAAATGATTGATTGGCGCGCGGAGGACAACTCCCGGGCGCGTCAATCGTCATTCGTAAATCGTGAATCGACCGATTTAACGATTCAACGAACCTTGACTCCCTTCGCGGAGCGTCTAGCTTGCAAACAACGGTTTGCCCGATGGTGTAACGGTAGCACAGCAGACTCTGGATCTGTTTGTCATGGTTCAAATCCATGTCGGGCAGCCAATTTCCATTTGCGATTTGCGATTTGCGATTTGCGATGTTCACTGGCCCACGCTCCTGATCAGCGCCAATTTTTGAGGTATGGTGTCTCCATGGCTGCATTCGGCTGCCCTCTGTTCGCGTTGAATTCTCAAACTCATTTGCATTTCCCCAGGATTTCATCGGCCTTTGCGTGGCTCACGCTTTCGTAAAAATCGTCGTTCACCATCATCACCGGCGCGGTGCCGCAACCGGCCAGGCATTCGACGAACTCGACTGTGAACTTCCCGTCCTTCGTCGTTTGCGGGCCGTGTTTCGTGTGATCCAGCCCCAGCGCGCCGCAGAAGTGCTCGTGCAATGGGTGCGAACCTCCGAGCGCGCAACTCAGCGTCCGGCAAACCTTGATCTGGTATTTGCCCATCGGCTGCTGCCGGAACATCGGGTAAAACGTGACCAGCTCGTAAACATGGATCGGCTGGAGATCGAGCTTCCGCGTGGTCCATTCGACGGCTTCCTGCGAAATCCAGCCGAACCGGTCCTGGATCGCGTGCAGCACCATGAGCGACGCGCTGCGCTTCGCGGGGTAATGTGAGATCAATTCATCGATCTCCGCCTCCAACGCCGCCGGAACCACAAAGCCGGCCTGGCGGTCCAGCGGGTTGGGAATGGGCTCGGTGTGGGTCGCGTTCATGCCTTCGGGTGCAATGCCATGGTTTGGTTGCTCATGGCGCCTTCCTTCCCCAACGAACGTTTTTTCCGGGTGTCATCGGTCGCATTCTCCCATCACAAAATCCAGCGATCCAAGGATCGACACGGTGTCGCTGATCATGTAGCCCGGCAGCAACCACGACAGTATGCTCAGGTTCACAAACGATGGCGCGCGGATTTTCAGCCGGTGCGGCGTTCCGCCGCCTTTGCTGTGGATGTAAAAGCCGAGCTCGCCCTTCGGATTCTCGGCGCCGAAATAAATTTCGCCCGGCGGCGCATCCACGCCCTGGGTTACGTTGATGAAGTGGTGAATCAATTCCTCCATGCTCGACAATACCTTCTCCTTCGGCGGCAGAATGATCTTGCCGTCGGACACATTCACCGGCTCTTTCGAGGGGTTGTCGAAACCACCCGGGATTTGCTCGAGACATTGCTCGATGATCCGCACGCTCTGCCGCATTTCCTCCATCCGCACCAGGTAACGGTCGTAACAATCCCCCGCCGACCCCACCGGAACCTCGAACTTCAACCGGTCGTAAACGAGGTAGGGATGCGCCCGGCGCAAATCGTATTCGACCCCGCTGCCGCGCAGGTTCGGCCCGCTCAGGCCATAATCAACCGCAATCTCCTTCGGAATGACGCCCACCCCCTGCGTCCGATCCACCCAGATCCGGTTCCGCGTCAGCAGCGTTTCGACCTCATCGATGTTGACCACGACTTCCTTGAGGAACTTGCGCACCGCGGCGCACCAGCCGGGCGGTGTGTCGCGCGACACCCCGCCGATGCGCGTGTAACTCGTCGTGAACCGCGCGCCGGTCAGCGATTCGCACAGGTTGTAAATCTTCTCGCGCTCGGTGAACGTCAGCAAAAACACGGTCAGCGCGCCGACATCCATCGCAAAAGCGCCCACCCCCAGCAGGTGGGACGAAATGCGCGCCAGCTCGCAGCAGATCACGCGCAGGTACTGGCACCGGGGCGGCAGTTTGTCCTGGATGCCAAGCAGCTTTTCGACGGCCAGCGCGTAAGCGACGTTGTTCGCCAGCGGCGCGAGGTAGTCCAGCCGGTCCGTGTACGGGATGAACTGGGTGTACGTCATGTTCTCGGCGATCTTTTCGTCGCCGCGATGCAGATAACCCACCTCCGGCGCCGCCTTCGTGATAATCTCGCCATCCAGCTCCAGCACGATGCGCAGGACGCCGTGAGTGGACGGGTGCGACGGCCCCATGTTGAGCACCATCTTCTCGCCGTGAATGTCCGGAAGATCTTCGGCGGCCGGCTGAAGCAATTGCGCCGCCGCCTCAGCCTGGGCGGCGGCATCGCGAATTTCAATTTCCCGAACGTCAGCCATGAGTCATTCGGCCCCAAAAACGGCCCCGCGCTCCGTGGGTTCGTTTGCAGCCATGAAATCAGTTCTCCGGGATCCGCACCCGCGGCTCGCGCGCGATTGTGTCCTTGCCCCCGGCCACGGTCACGAACGGGCCGCCCTCCAGCGGCGCCGGACGGGTGAACGCCACCTCCGGCAGATCCGTGGGCTTGCCCGCCAGCGGAAAATCCTTCCGCAACGGAAAATAAGGATAGCCCTCCCACATCAGGATCCGGCGCAGATCCGGATGACCGCGGAACCGGATGCCCATCATGTCGTAGATCTCGCGCTCGTGCCAGTCAGCCGTCCGCCAGACCCCGGTCACCGTGGAAATTTCACTCCCTTCCTCGCTCACATCGGTCTTGAGCCGGACATGACACCGGTGGCCGATGCCGTAAAGGTGATAGACGATCGTCCAGCGCGGATCGTCGCCGTAGTTGTCCAGGCTCGTGATGTCCACCAGGAAGTCAAAGCCCAGTTCCGATTTGGCGAACGAACAAACCTCAACAATCCGGCCGGCATCGGCCAGCTTCAGCGTGATTTCACCGCGAAATTCCACCGGTTCGGCAAGCACATCGCCGAATTTCCCCTTGAGCTTTTGCGCCAGTTCGAGAGCGGTCATTCGCGTCGGCCGCAACGAGGCAGCCAAGACGCAAAAGGAGATTCTCCGTTGCGCTTCGCGTGCATTTTTGCGGCAATCATTTTACGCAGGCACCGTTTTCTGTGTCGAGAGGACCGGCTCTTTCGCCACCTTGTTCTGAAGCTTGATGAGCGCGTCCAGCAGCGCTTCCGGGCGCGGCGGGCAGCCCGCCACATAGACATCCACCGGCAAAATGTGGTCCACGCCCTGCAATACCGAGTAGCTGCGGTACATGCCTCCCGTCGAAGCGCAGGCGCCCATGGCGATCACCCACTTCGGCTCCGCCATCTGGTCGTAAATCCGCTTCACCGCCAGCGCCATCTTGTAAGTCACCGTCCCGGCAACGATCATCACGTCGGATTGCCGCGGAGAAAACCGCATGACCTCCGAGCCGAACCGGGCGATGTCGAACCGGCTGGCCCCGGCGGCCATCAGCTCGATGGCGCAACAGGCCAGCCCCATCGGCATCGGCCATAACGAGTTCTTGCGAAACCAATTAATGGCCGCATCGAGGCGCGTGTGAATCACGTCGCCTTCGATCTTTGAATCAAAACCGATTTCGGTGCGCGTCTGCATAAAGCCCAACGATGCCGGCCATCGGGTGGTTGCCCGAACGTAGTCGGCGTCAAAAACTCCGGCAAGTTGAATTTGTGATTTTTTTCACAAAGTCGGTTTTGGCGCCTCGCGGGTGCATCTGAATACTGCTCTGGGCACGCCGCTTTCAGGGGCTGTGTCTAAAAATGGGTGGAACGGGCGACCGCCCGTTCCGGTCGGCGACTCGCCGACCGGAAGAGCTGGACGACCGACGGCACATTGGCCTGAATTTCAACTGGAACGCCCTTTTCCATTCCGTCCGGCGGGTCGCCGGACGGGACGGGCCAGTGGCCCGTACTACCCATTCCAGTTCTACCTATTCCAGTTTTTCACACAGCCTTTAGACACCGCGCTCCAGCCGGTTTGCGATCCGGGACTGATGCGCCCCACTCCCCTGCGATGCCGTATTTTGGTCTTGCATTCGGCCGGTCCTGGCTTATTTTTGCTGCCGCCTGAGCTCCGCGTGTGCGGAAGTTCATTGAGGCTGAGAAATAGAAGTTAACGTATAACCTAACCCTCAACCCTCCGTTGCCACTGCAACGTTCGGTCGCGTTAGGCAATGGAGCCCGGAAAGCCCCGCGCCCACCCCGTCTCCTCCAGTCCAAGTCCGTCACCGTGTTATGCTGACCATGGAAGAAGCCCTGAAGCAAAGCAACACCCGCTTTGCCGCAGGCGAAATCGTCAAAGGCACCATCATCGAAGTCCGCCCCAAGGAAGTCCTCGTGGACATCGGCTATAAAAGCGAAGGCGTCATCGCCGGCGTGGAATTTGAAGACATCAAAGCCGTGAAAGTCGGCGACATCATCGATGTCCTGATTGAAAAGCTCGAGGACAAGGAGGGCATGGTCGTGCTCTCCCGGGAGAAGGCTGAGTTCAAGAAAAACTGGGAGCGCATCCTCACCATCTGCAACGAAGGCGGCACCATCAACGGCAAAGTCAAAGCCGTGGTCAAGGGCGGCCTCCTCGTCAATATCGGCGTCGAAGCCTTTCTGCCGGCCTCCCAGATCGACATCACCACCCCGAAAAACCTCCAGCAATACGTCAACAACAGTTACGATTTCAAGGTCGTCAAGATCAACCAGGAACGCCAGAACATCGTCCTCTCGCGCCGCGAACTCATCGAGCAGGAACGCACCGAACGCCGCCAGAAACTCCTGTCCGAAATGACCCCGGGCGACATCCGCAAGGGCACGGTCAAGAACATCACCGACTTCGGCGCCTTCATCGACCTCAACGGAATCGACGGCCTGCTCCATATCACCGACATGAGCTGGGGCCGCATCGGCCACCCCTCCGAACTCCTCAAGGTCGGCCAGGATATCGACGTGGTCGTCCTCGACATCAACCGGGAGAAGGAACGCGTCAGCCTCGGCCTCAAGCAGAAGATGACCAACCCCTGGGACAAAATCGAAACAAAATACCCCATCGGCGCCAAGATCAAAGGCCGGGTCGTCAACCTCGTGCCCTATGGCGCCTTCGTCGAACTCGAACCCGGCGTCGAGGGCCTCATCCACGTCACCGAACTCTCCTGGACCAAACGCATCGCCAAACCGTCCGACGTCCTCAAGCAGGATCAGGAAATCGACGCGGTCGTGCTCGGCATCAACCGGGAAGAGCAAAAGATCTCCCTCGGCATCCGCCAGCTCGAAACCAACCCGTGGGACAAGGCCCAGGAAAAATATCCGGTCGGCACCCGGGTCAAAGGCAAGATTCGCAACCTCACCAGCTACGGCGCCTTCATCGAACTCGAGGAAGGCCTGGACGGCATGATCCACGTCTCCGATATCTCCTGGACGCGCAAAATCAACCATCCGTCCGAAGTCCTCAAGAAGGGCGACGAAGTCGAAGCCATCGTTCTCGAGGTGGACAAGGCCAACCAGCGCATCGCCGTCGGCATCAAACAGCTCGCGGAAGATCCCTGGACCGCCATCGACCAGCTCTACAAGGTCGGCGACCTGGTCACCGGCAACGTCACCAAGCTCGCCAGCTTCGGCGCCTTCATTGGGCTGAAGCACGACATCGACGGCCTGGTGCACATCTCGCAGATCAGCGAAGAGCGTGTCGATAAAATCAAGAACGTGCTCAAGGTCGGCCAGGAAGTCACCGCCCGCGTCATCAAGATCGACAAGTCCGACCGGCGCATCGGCCTGTCCATCAAGGCGGCAAACTATTCGCAGGAACAACTCAAGGCCGAACAGGCCGTCTTGGATGCGTTGAAACCGGGCGAAGACCTCGTCGCCCTGCAACACGCCTTCGACGCCGCCGACGAAGCCCGTCATCAGGACGATAAGCCGGAATAAACCGGAACGCGCAATCTGCGCCCGATGAGCATTCTGGCAGAACTGGACTGGCGGGGGCTGGTTGCGGATTGCACCGACCGCGTGGAATTGGCCAAAAGGACCGCCTCCGGCCCCATCACGCTTTACTGCGGATTCGATCCAACCGCCGACAGCCTGCATGTCGGGCATCTCGTGGGGCAGGTGATGCTGCGCCGCTTTCAACTGGCCGGCCATCATCCGATGCCGCTGGCGGGCGGCGCCACCGGCCAGATCGGCGATCCCAGCGGCAAAACCAGCGAACGGCAACTGCTCACGCGCGAGCAGATCACCCACAATGTCGGGTGCATCAAACGCCAGCTCGCGCGTATCCTGGATTTCGAGAGCAAATCCAATCCGGCCCGGCTCGTGGACAACGCGGCGTGGACGGCGCAGATCTCGTTCCTCGATTTCCTGCGCGACGTGGGGAAACATTTCTCGGTCAACGTCATGATGCAGAAGGAGAGCGTCCGCGCGCGCATGGAGGATCGCGAGGCCGGCATCAGTTATACCGAGTTCAGCTACATGCTCCTGCAGGCTTATGACTTTTGCCACCTGCGGAAGGAATTCAATTGCCAACTGCAGGTGGGCGGCAGCGATCAATGGGGCAACATCACCGCCGGCATCGATCTCATCCGCAAAAAGCTCGGCACGCCCGCGTACGGCCTGACGTTCCCGCTCCTCACCAAGGCCGACGGCACCAAGTTCGGCAAGACCGAGAGCGGCGCGGTCTGGCTCGATCCCCGCAAAACCAGCCCGTACCGTTTCTACCAGTTCTTCATCCAGGCGGACGACGGCAAAGTCATCGACTACCTCAAGATGCTCACGCTGCTGTCGCGCGAGGAGATCGACGCCCTCGAGAGCAGCCACCAGGCGAACCCCGGCGCGCGCGAGGCGCACAAGGACCTCGCCCGGGCCGCTACGACACTGGTTCACGGCGAAAGTGTCACCCTGGAGGCGATCCGCGCCAGCGAGATCCTGTTCGGCGGCCAGCTCGAAGGCGTTTCCGAAACCACCTTCAATGAAATCGTCGGCGAGGTCCCCACGAAGGAGATCGAACAGGCGAAGCTCGACGCACCCGGTTTGCCGCTCGTCGAATTGCTGCTTCACTCCGGTCTCTGCCCCTCAAAAGGCCAGGCCCGCAAAGACATTGAAGGGGGCGGCGTTTACGTGAACAACATCCGCGAGTCGAATTTCCAAAGGGCGATCGCCGCAAATGATTTTCTCTTCGGAAAGCACCTCCTGCTTCGCAAGGGGAAAAAGAATTACGTGGTCGTCACGGTGAAAGGGTAGAGGCTGAAGACCGCTGCACCCAGAAGTATAACCCTTTGTTTCGGTTCCCTTTCAATTCGCGTCGATTCGCGAAATTCGCGGATTCCAGAAAGAAAAGTTTGTCCGCGAATGACGCGAACGCGCGCGAATTCTTGGCGCGCGGCTCTGTGAGCCGCAGCGGGCTGGCCATCTCTGTGATGTGGAAAGCCCCCAATCCCAGCAAACTGGGAGCGCCTTGGGGCCATGAACCCTTGTAGCCGCCAAAAAAGGGGTCAGGGCTGAATAAATGCATTTTTCGTCTCGCTAGACGGAGCAAAGGAATTCAAAATGTGCAATTATTCAGCCATGACCCCATAGCAGGGGTCATAGCAGGGGTCGGTCCCACACTTTGACACATTTCTGTGGATCGTTGGACTGTAAGCGTCTGATGAACCATATCCTCGCCAGCCCGTTGTGCCTCCTTCACTTGCTCTGGCTGGAACAGGGATGGCTGGTTGACAACTCCGGCGGCTTGCTTTAAGGAGGTTCACCAACGAAAACATCACCGCCCATTGAATGAGCGCTTATCCCGAGGACACCAAGGATTGAGGTTATGAAAACCAGCGGAGAGGGCATGACTGTTCACGGGTCGGTGATTCTCGTGTTGTTTTTGGCGAGTTCACTTGTTGTGGGGGCTGATGACGACACGGTGACAGTGCCGGAGCTGATTCAAGGCGCGCAAGAATGGGCGCAGGAAAATCTCGATACGAACGTTCTCAACGCCCTTCCGGAAGTGGACGAGCGTGCGCTGCAGCAATTTTTTCGCGAACTGCAGCGGCGCTATCAAGGCGACTACGTAGTGGATCTGGCGGCGCTGCGGCAAACGGCCCAAACCGTCCTGCCGTTGCTGGAAAGTCGCGAGGAAACCCAGCCGTACGCCGCATGGCTCAAGGCGCAGATGGATTACCTGGATGTCGCGGACGAAATCCGGCTCACGATTCCACCGCCAAACCTTGAAACCAACCAACCGCCCCAGCCGATTCCCAATCCTCCCGCGGAAAAGGAACGCGAGATTTGGGTGAAAAAGGTGTCCGTCGGTCCCTGGCCGGCTGCAGCAAAAGAATATGTGCCGGAATTGAAGCCGCTTTTCGCCGCCCAAAGGGTGCCGCCCGAACTGGTCTGGGTGGCGCAAGTGGAATCGTCATTTGACCGTCGAGCACGGAGTCCGGCGGGAGCAGCGGGATTATTTCAATTGATGCCGGACACGGCCAAACGGTTCGGCCTTTCCTTGTGGCCGCGCGATCAACGTTTTCAACCGGAACCGAGCGCGACCACCTCCGCACAGTATCTGAAATACCTTTACGACCGTTTCAAGGATTGGCGGCTCGCCCTGGCCGCTTACAACGCCGGCGAAGGCACCGTGCAAAAACTTTTGGATCGCTATAAAACGAGCAGTTACGACGCCATCGCCGAACATCTGCCCGCTGAAACGCAAATGTATGTGCCCCGCGTCGAAGCCGTCCTCCTGCAGCGTGAAGGCGCGAAACTCGAACAACTTTCCGCGCCGCAAGGTTGATTGATCAAGGCTAAAGGCCGAAGGCTAAGGGCTAAATGAAGAAACTGAAAGCGAACATCCAACAGCCAATGTAGATACGCCAATCGGCCAATCTGTGTAATCCGCGTGAAACCGTTCTGCTGCCAACTTGCAGCGATGACCGGCCTGACCAATGCACTGGGAAGTTTAACCGCAGATGGATGCAAGTGGACGCAGATAAGAATCTGAAGTTCCTTCTGAAGAAAGCACAGCACTGTCCGCTAATTCCGCCAATTAGCGCGAATTAGTGTAATCCGTGTAAAGCCGTTTTCTTTGTGTGCTTTGTGTTCTTTGCGTTCTTTGCGGTAAATTATCCGTGTCCAACTGTGTCCATCTGTGGTTTCCACAGCATGGAGACGGCTCAGCGCATGCTCCGCATCACCCGGGCCATCTGCAACGCCGTGTGCGCCGCCTCGGTTCCGCGGTTATGCTTCGTGCCCAGGCAGCGCACTTTTGCGTGCTTTTCCTTTTCGAAGAGAAAAACGCCGTGAATGACGGGGATCTTGTGCTGTACTTGAATCTGAGCCAGCGCCTGCGTCACTCCCCAGCCGATGTGCCGGGCATGGCTGGTTTCGCCCTGGAAAATGACGCCGAAGCAGATGATCGCCGAATACCGGCGCGACGCCGACGCCGCCAGCTTCGCCGCCACCACCGGAATCTCAAACGCCCCCGGCACCCGCACGATTCGCACCTTCGCCCCCGCGCCCAGCAGCACCTCTCTCGCCGCCCGCAGCATGGCATCCACATAAACGCCGTTGTACCGCGAGGCCACAATCGCAAAGGAGCCGCCGACCTGCCCGAGCTTGTTGGCTGCAACCTTTCTTAACATGCCCGTATCCTCTGCGCGCAAATCGCAAATCGCAAATCGCAAATCATAAATTCACAGCAGGTGCCCCATCTTCTTTCGCTTGGTTTCCAGGTACCGCGCGTTGTGCGGATTCGGCTTGGTACGGATCGGAACCTGTTCGACGATTTTGAGGCCGTACCCCTCCAGGCCCACCACTTTTCGAGGATTGTTGGTCAGCAGCCGGATGGTCTTCAAGCCCAGATCGGACAGAATCTGCGCCCCGAGACCATACTCGCGCAGGTCCATGTCGAATCCCAGTTTCCGGTTAGCTTCGACGGTGTCGTAGCCCTGCTCCTGCAGTTTGTATGCCCGGATCTTCGGGGCGAGGCCGATGCCGCGGCCTTCCTGCCGCATATACACCAGCACGCCGGCGCCCGACGCGGCGATCTGCCTCATGGCCTGATGCAACTGCGGTCCGCAATCACAACGGCGCGAACCGAACACGTCCCCGGTGAGGCACTCGCTGTGCACGCGCACCAGCACGTTTTTCGCGCCGGCCACACTCCCGCACACCAGCGCGAGATGATGCTGCCCATCGACTTTCGAGCGGTAAAGATGCAGATCGAAATCGCCGTAATCGGTCGGCATCTTCACCGTTTCGATCCGCTCCACCAGCTTCTCGCGGGTACGGCGGTATTGGATGAGATCGGCGACCGTGCAGATTTTCAGGCGATGGTGCCGGGCGAATCTCAACAACTGCGGCAGCCGCGCCATGGTGCCGTCGTCGTTCATGATCTCACAAAGGATCCCGATCGGCCGGCAGCCCGCCAGGGTCGCCAGATCCACCGCCGCCTCCGTGTGCCCGGCTCGTTGCAACACCCCGCCCGATCTGGCGCGCAGGGGAAAGACATGTCCGGGTTGCACCAGATCGTTCGGCACCGCCGTCGGACCGGCCAGGATGCGGATGGCTTCGGCGCGGTCGGCGGCGCTGATGCCGGTCGTCACGCCGCGCGCCGCGTCCACACTGACCTGGAAGTCCGTCTTAAAGCTCTCCCGGTTCTGCCGGACCATGCGCTCGATGCCGAGTTGCTGCAGCCGCTCCGAGGTCGTCGGAACACAGATCAATCCCCGTCCGTACTTGGCCATGAAATTCACCGTGGCGGCCGTGACGAACTGGGCCGCCATGATCAGATCGCCCTCGTTTTCACGATCGGCGTCGTCCACCACGATCACCATCCTGCCTTTTTGCAAGTCGGCGATGACGGACTCGATGGTGTTGAAAGCGTTCTTCATTCCACAAAATCAATGTTGTAACGCTTTGACTGCCGCCTCATAAACCCGTTTCAACGGAACTTTCGCCCGCTCCGCCAGCTTCTTGCACGACTCGAACTCCGGCGCCGCCTGAACCCTTTCTCCGCCCAGCCTGCCAATCTTCAGGGTCACTTCGCCGAACGGGGTTTTGACGGTCACGAATTCACGACGCAGCTTTCGTCGCTCGGCAACGACGCGCCGCACGCCAAACGCGCTCGTTTCACGCAAAACCAATTCGCTGAACTTATCGGCGTCCGTCTCGGCACATAACACCGTGAGCAATACCCCCGGCCGGCTTTTCTTCATCTGGATCGGCGTGTGAAACACGTCCAGGGCGCCAGCGGCAAGGGTTTTCTCGACAAAATGACCCAGGATCTCCGCATTGATATCGTCGAGATTGGTTTCTAGAACAGCGATTGTGTCCGTCTCCCAATCCAGATTCGAAGGGCCGGTGACCCTGGCCTTGGACTTTGAACTTTCGACTTTGGACATCGTGCCCAGCACGGCGCGGAGCACATTGGGCCGCGTCTTGTTGTCGCGCGTCCCGAGACCAAACCCGATTTTTTCCGCGATCAACCCCTGCATCGGGCCGAAGCTCACGGCAAATTCCGACAGCAGCGCCGCGCCCGTCGGTGTGACCAGTTCGTGCGGCTCGTCGCATTGCGTCACACCGATGCCGCGCGCGCCCAGGATCGCGAGCGTCGCCGGCGTGGGGACGGGAAATCTTCCGTGCGCGCAGTCCACCCAGCCGACACCCTCGACCACCGGCGCGGCCAGCACGCGCGGTTTCCCGAGCATTTCCAGGGCGATGCAGGCGCCGACGATATCGACGATCGAATCGACCGCGCCGACTTCATGGAAGTGAACTTTCTCCGGCGGCAGGCCGTGGATTTTCCCTTCCGCTTCGGCGATGCGCTCGAACACGGCGACGGCCTTCCCTTTCACCCAGCTTGAAAGCCTGCATTTTGCGATCAGCCGCTTGATTTCGGCGAAGTTGCGGTGGTCGCCGTGATGATGACGGTGCTCGTGCGCCGGGTCGTGCGGGTGCACGTGCCCGCCGGCCAGGTGGACGTTCACTTTCGTGCCCTGGATACCGGACTTCGAGCCGCGTCCGACGTGCAGGTGATAGCCACCGACGCCGAGCCGGGCCAGCTCACGCTCCAAGGCGCGCGCATCGACGCCGAGATCGATCAGCGCGCCGATCAACATGTCGCCGCTGATCCCGCTGAAAATGTCGAGATAAAGCGTTTTCATTTCTGGTTGCAGGTTGCGAGTTACTTGTGGCGAATCACCCTGTAACTCTCAAACTCCCAAACTCTCAACTCTCAACTTCCCGCCGCCAGCGCATTGATCTGGCTCGCGGCGTAGCCCGCCCCGAAGCCGTTGTCAATGTTCACCACCGTCACTCCTCCGGCACAACTGTTCAACATGCCGAGCAGGGCCGCAAGGCCCCCGAAGCTCGCGCCGTAACCTACACTCGTCGGCACCGCGATGACCGGTTTGGACACCAGCCCGGCAACAACGCTCGGCAGGGCCCCTTCCATTCCGGCGACCACGATCACCACGTTCGCGCGCTGGATGCTCTCCAGCCGGCTGAACAGGCGGTGCACTCCGGCAACGCCGAC
>Ga0224555_1001299_pt1 | contig 35324 bp, 29 predicted proteins | sample 714S23034metaG_FD_180687 | JGI IMG/M metagenome (GOLD analysis project Ga0224555, IMG submission 180687) | Peat soil microbial communities from Stordalen Mire, Sweden - 717 S2 30-34 | ecosystem: Environmental > Terrestrial > Soil > Wetlands > Peat | place: Sweden: Norrbotten County, Stordalen... | reverse complement strand
TTCGGTCAGGGGGGAGTATTGCGCGGACCAGGAGCCGAGGAAGGAGTGGCCGCGCTCTTCGACCCAGCCGTCGAAGTCGGCCGAGGTGATGTGGTTGGGCCAGGTGAAGACGCCGGCACTGGGATCGAGGAGCGTGACTGGGGCGCGCTCGTCGACAACTTTTTCGGGATTGCGCCCCAGGGTGAGCGTGTATGGAGCGGGGAACTGGATGCTCTGGTACTGGACGACGAGATTGCCGCCGTTGCGGACGTAGTCGAAGAGGCGCTGCGTGGCGGCGGGGAGGTCAGGGCGTGAGGAGTAAGCGCGGATGCCGATGAGGATCGTGTCGAAGGCGGAGAGATCGCCCTGAGCGAGTTCGGCGGGCGACAGCAGGTGAGGCTCGACACCGATTTCGCGGAGGGCATCGGGGACGTCGTCGCCGGTTCCCATGATGTAGCCGAGCTTGAGGTTCGGCGGCAGCTTTACATCGACAGCGCGAAGGCGGTAGGTGGCGGGGCTGTAGAGATAATAAGGACGGAGCCCGGGATAGCCCGCGGTGGTGAATCCTTCGGTGAATTGGTTGTTGCCGCTCTGCGCGATGGCGTCGATTGGGTAGCTCTGGTCGCCGAGCGGGCTGGGGTGCAGAGTGAACTGCATGGGCTGGCCGCTGTCGGGGCCAAGGTGGAATTGCGCTTCCGGGGGGTCGGCAGTCCAGCCCGAGGGCAGCTTGAGGTGCAGGGTTCCGTCGGCGTCACTTTGCTGTTCGTTCCTGACGGTGACGGAGAAGGGAATGGTCGTGGTGCCGAGCGGTACTACGCCTGCCGAGGCGGCGAGATTCACCGAGATTTGCGGCACGACCGCGAGTGGCTGATAGACGCCGCCGATGCCATGCACGCGATGGACGGTTTCGACGACTTCGCCGATGCGGATGGGCACACCCATGTAGTGAAACTCGGCCCATCCGGCAAGCGGCCAGGGTGCGAAGGGCAGCGGGAGCCAGCGGGGATCGGTGACGTCGTAATACGGCTGCTCGGTGTTGGGTCTGGTCAGGTACGGGCGGGTGAGGGCGGCCTCGCGCGGCACATAAACGCGGAAGATGGCGTCGCCGGAGTTGCTGCTGGCGGTGTCGAGTCCGGGTGCGCCGATGCGGGTGATCTGCCACTTGCTGTTGTCGGGCTGGTCGAGCCAGGTGCGCGCCAGCTGCAGGCCTTCCTGCGAAGGTCCCCAGAAGGGCGCAGCGGTGACATGAATGCGCACGTCGATTTCGGAACCGGGGGTGACGGTTGTGGGCGTATCTTCCGGGCTCAGCGATGGGAACGGATTGGCGCTGGTCTCGGTGCGGGGCATCACGAGCGTGGTGACTTGAAGCCCGAGCGCCTGGGCGAGAGCGGTGTTGAACTGCGCGAGCTTGACGTTGAGCTCGTGGTCGATGTTCCCTTTGTCGTCGGCGGTTAGCCCGCTGCTATTGACCCAGTCGATGAGCTGCTGGGTGACTTTGTAACCGGCGGCGAGTTCCGGCGCGATCTTTTCCGGGTGCGCCGGGAGATCGTTGTCGAGGGCGGCGGCGACGTGGTGGTGAATGTCGTTCAGACCGGCGACGAGCGGCGCGGTATTTCCTGAGTGCGCGAGGGAGGCGATCCCGGCCAGGGAAGTGTCGATGCCGTCGAAGAAGGAATCTTCCTTGTCGGTCGTTTTCACGACGGAGCCGTAGCGGTGATAGTCCACGCTGAACGGCCCTGAAAGCGGGGGCGTGCCGCCTCCGTTCTGCGATTTTTGCTGTCCCCAGCCCTCGCGGGCGATCTGCAGGTACGACTCGCCAAGGATCGGGTCCCATGTGCCCTCGGGGATGGAAAGCGTGGTGGTGGGGAAGCTTTCGCTCCACTGCTTCGTGACGTAGTCGTAGAAGCGAACTGGCGACCACTTATTCGTGGCGTAGTCGAAGATGCCGCGGTTGCTGGGCGGGAAGAAGGGGGCACGCGCGTAAACCTTGAGCGGGGACCAGGGGCGCAGGCCCGCGGCAATCTGATCGGGGCAAACGGCTGGATCGCCTGCGGCGCTGAAGGCTTCCTGATTGACCTCGCCGGAAACCTGATGCTGGCCATGACCGTCGGTGATGTTGCCGGTGAAGGTGGACGCCAGAACGAGCGGGTGATACATGCGCACGGCGCGGACGACATCGCAGAGGACGCGGTCGTGGCCCCACAACTGGAGCGCTTCTTCTTTGGTCTTGGAGAAGCCGTAGTCGGCGACGGTGGCGAAGTATTGTTCCGTGCCCGAGTACTGATCGGCGAGCAGCAGCTCGTTGGTGCGGATGAGGCCGAGGGCATCGTAGCTCTCGCTGGACATGGCGTTCTGGCCGCCTTCGCCGCGGGTGAGGGTCATGATGGCGGTGCGGACGCCCATGCCGCGCGATTCGAAGGCCATCATGCCGCCATCTTCGTCGTCGGGATGGGCCACGATGAACATGAGGCTCGCCCAAGTGTCGAGCTTGCGCAGGGTTTGCGCGAGGCCGGCGGCGCCGCGATCTACAGCGAGGGTCTGCGCATCGGGAGAGGCGGCGATCTGCACGCGCCAGGGAACTTCCTGGGAGCCGGCGACGGTGAAGGCGCAGATGAGGGCGAGCGCAAGGGCGCTGCGGACGGAGCGGAGAAGAGGCGGGGACTTGAGGAGCATCGAATTGCCAGTGTAATCGCGATGCGATTTGATACAAAGGCAGAACATGACATCGGGTTCAGTTCGGCCGGACCAACCGGGGCAGAACGCAGCTGCAAGTGGCGCGGTCGCCCCGCATCTGGAGCGGCGCATCGGGCTGGCCAATGCGGTCACGCTGAACATGATGTACATGATTGGCGTGGGGCCGTTCATCACGTTGCCGCTGATTGTGGCGGCGATGGGCGGGTCGCAGGCGCTGCTGGGCTGGCTGCTGGGCGCGGCGATCGCCGTTTGCGACGGCCTGGTGTGGGCGGAGCTGGGCGCGGCGATGCCGGAAGCCGGCGGGTCATATACCTTCCTGCGTGAGATCTATGGGCGCGAGGGCGCGGGACGGTTTGTGTCGTTCCTCTACATTTTCCAGCTGGGTTTCAGCGCGCCGTTGTCGATCGCCTCAGGCTGCATCGGCTTCGCGGAGTTCGCGTCGTTCATGCTGCCGAGGTTGCAGGATCCGATCTTCAGCGCCTGGCCAGGCGGTCCACACTGGACCAATGTGGTGGCGGCTGGTGCGTGCGCGGCGATCGTGGGTATGCTCTACCGCGACATTCGGGCGATCCTGCGCACGGCCTGGGTGTTGTGGGCGGGCGTGATGGCGGCGATGAGCGTTGTGCTGATTGCAGGGTTCACGCATTTTCATCCGGCACTGTTACGCATGACGCCCCATGCGCTGAGCTTTTCGCCGGCGTTCTTCGCGGGCCTGGGGTCGGCGACGCTGATCGCGACGTATGACTACTGGGGCTACTACAACGTGTGCTTTCTGGGCGGGGAGATTCGCGATCCGGGCCGGACGATTCCGCGGGCGGTCCTGATCTCGATTGCTGTTGTCGCAACACTGTACATTGCGATGAACATCAGCGTGCTGGGCGTGATTCCGGCGCAGAGCATGCAGCAGGTAGCGCGCACCGTGGTGGCGGAGATGGTGGCGCGCACGCTGGGCCCGGCATGGGCGGTGGCCATCGCGTGCCTGATCATGTGGACGGCGTTCTCGTCGGTGTTTGCGCTGCTGATGGGTTATTCGCGCGTGCCGTACGCCGCGGCTCTCGACGGGAACTACTTCCGCATTTTTGCGCATCTGCACCCGAAGCGGAATTTTCCGGACTTCTCGCTGATTGCGCTGGGGGCGGTGGCGGCGGTGTTCTGCTTCTTCCGGCTGGCACAGGTGATTGCGGCGCTGGTGGTGATCCGCATCGTGCTGCAGTATCTGCTGCAACAGGTGGGGGTGATGGTGCTGCGGGTGAAGCGGCCGGATCTGCCGCGGCCATTCCGAATCTGGCTCTATCCACTGCCGCCTGTGCTGGCCCTGGCGGGGTTTTTGTTCATCCTTTTTTCGCGACCGCAGGCGTTTCGCTATCTGGTGTGGGCGCTGGCGATTGCGGTGCTGGGCACCATCCTTTATTTGCTGCGTGCACGAAGCCGTCATGAGTGGCCATTTAGAATGGGCGCGGCTCAACCGAGGTGACTCGTGGTCGACCTGGAAGTGAAAGAAGGCAACCTGGTGATTCATGTCCGCGGGGCGGACAAGTTCTGGGCGCTGAAGAGCACTCTGGAAATTCCGCTGCAACACATTGCCGGGGTGCGCGCCGATCCGAAGATTGCGCGCGGCTGGTGGCATGGAATCAAGATGATTGGGACGGACATGCCCGGCGTGCTGCACGCGGGAACGTTCTACCAACACGGCCACCGCATCTTCTGGGATGTCCACGATCCTGAAAAGACAATCGTGATCGAGTTACGGCACGAACGCTACGGCGAACTGATTGTCGAGGTGGCGGACGTGGGGGCGGCGGTGCAGATGATCCGGCCTTACGTACAGGGAACTACGGGGCAAGGAACTGCGGTGTGAACAGCTTTGTTCTGGCGGGCGGGCAGAGCAGGCGGATGGGGCGCGACAAGGCTCTGCTGGTGGTGGAGGGGCGCGCGCTGATCGAGCACATGCTGGACAAGCTGCGGCGCCTGGGGCTGGACCCGCGGATATGCGGTGTGCGTTCGGACCTGGCGCAGTTCGCTGACGTGGTGCCGGATAATTTTTCTCAGTCGGGACCGCTGGCGGGGATCGAAGGTGCGCTCGCGGTTTCTGACTCTGAGCTGAATCTTTTTGTTCCTGTCGATCTGCCGGGTCTTCCGGCGGGGTTTTTGCGTTGGCTCATGGAGCGGGCGGAGACGAGTCATGCGGTGGCGACGATTCCTCGGTATGGGGACCGGATGCAGCCGCTCTGCGCGGTGTACAGCCGGCGGTTGGTGGAGGGATTGCGGGAGTCGCTGGCGGCTGACCGTCGCAAGGTGGTGGATGGGATTCGCGTGGCGGCGTCGGGTCTGGGAGAGTCAATTGACGCGTTTGACGTGGAGTGCGTGGCCGCCACGGCTCCCGCAGGGTGGCCAGCGCAGGCGCTGCCGGGCGCGTGGTTCCGGAACGTGAACACGCCGGCCGACTATGAGGCTTTCCAGACCGCCGCTGGAGCAAAAAGCCGTCATCCAATAAGCTGAGTGCAGGTATGCGAGAGGGCTTCGAACGAGCGTGAGCTATCCCCCGGACGTTCCGATTGAGGTCAAAGCCGAGTCGAACGGTCACGGCGACCGGCAACCCTACATTGCCTTCGAGAACGTATCGAAGTCGTTCGGCAGCCTGGACGTGCTGAAGGACATCAGCTTCTACGTGCTGCCGGGCGAGACGCTGTGTATTTTGGGCCGCTCCGGGGTGGGTAAGTCGGTTTCGCTGCAGACCATCATGGGGTTCCTCAAACCGGACACGGGACGGATCCTGATTGCGGGCGAAAACATCACCGAGTACAGCGAAGAGCAAATGCAGGCGGTGAGGCGGAAGGTGACGATGGTCTTCCAGAACGGCGCGTTGTTCGATTCGCTCACTGTTGGCGAGAACGTCGCGTTCCCGCTGCGCGAGGGCCGGGGGCTTTCCGAGGATCAGATCCTGCAGATTGTGCGCGGGCTGCTGGAGATGGTGGGCGTGGCGGAGATGATCGATCTGCTGCCCTCGGATTTGTCGACCGGGATGAAGCGTTCGGTGGCGATTGCGCGTGCTCTGGCGGCGGAGCCGGAAGCGATTCTCTACGACGAGCCGACGACGATGGTCGATCCACTGATTGCGCGGCTGCTTGGCGATCTGATCCAGAAGCTGAAGAAGCAGCTACACCTTACCAGCATCGTCGTGACGCACGATATGCGATTTGCGGAGCGGCTGGCGGATCGCGTTCTCTTTCTGCATCAGGGCAGGGCGGAGTTTTTCGGCACGCTGGATGAGATGAAGAGCACCAAAGATGAGGTGCTGCAGCAGTTCCTGGAACTGGATGCGCTGGTGCTGCCGGACGTGTAGGAGTGGGGTCGTCCGGAGAGTGCGTTGGCTCAGGTTCCGGGCGAAACCGAGCCATTGCTAAACTAAAGCTGTGAAGATTGCGCTGGCGCAGATTAACCCCACGGTTGGGGATTTCAGCGGCAATACCGCCAAAATCATCGACTTCACGCGGCGGGCGCAGCAGGGCGGCGCCGATCTGGTGGTGTTTCCGGAACTGGCGATTTGTGGTTATCCTCCTGCCGATTTGCTGGAAAAGCCGGCTTTTGTTGCGCGTTGCGGTGAGGCGATCTGCGAGGTGGCGCGAGCTACGGCGAAAGATCCAATCGGCGTGATCGCCGGATACGTGACCGCTGCGGAGCATGGGGCGGGGAAACACGTGATGAACTCAGCCGCCCTGGTGCGGCGCGGGCATGTGGAGTTTGTGCAGTCGAAGATGCTGCTGCCGTATTACGACGTCTTCGACGAGCAGCGGTACTTTGCGCCGGCGGCACGGCAGCGGGTTTGCCATTTCGAGGGCCATCCTCTGGCGTTGACGATTTGTGAAGATGCCTGGAACGACAAGAGCTTCTGGGAGAATCGGCTATATACCGTCGATCCGGTGGAAGAGCTGATGAAGCAGGGGGCGTCGCTGATTTTGAACATCTCAGCGTCGCCGTGGTGGCACGAGAAGCGCGCGTTTCGGCAGGAGATGCTGGCGGCGATTGCGAAGCGGCATCATGTGCCGTTGGTGATGGTGAATCAGGTGGGCGGGAACGACAGCCTGGTGTTCGACGGATCGAGCCTGGTTATTGATCCCGACGGAAAAGTGATTGCGCGGGCGAAGAGTTTTGAGGAGGACCTGATCTTCGCCGATCTCGACGCGCTGACCGGCGATGTGCGCGAGCAAATCGGCAGCGAAGAAGAAGCGATGCTGGAGGCTCTGACGCTGGGGACGAGGGATTACGTGCGCAAGTGCGGGTTCTCGAAGGTGGTGATCGCATTGAGCGGCGGCATCGACTCCGCACTGGTGGCGGCGATTGCGGTGCGGGCGCTGGGTGCGGAAAACGTGACGACGCTGGGCATGCCGAGCCCGTATTCGTCGCAGGGGTCGATCGACGACAGCCGGCAGTTGGCGAAGAGCCTCGGGATCCGCTACGAAACGATTCCCATCGACGAGATTTTCTCGGGGTTCAACCATGCGCTGGAGCCTGTTTTTGCGCGACGCAAACCGGACATCACGGAGGAAAACCTGCAGTCGCGCATTCGCGGCACGCTGCTGATGGCGTTCTCCAACAAGTTCAATGCGTTGGTGCTGACCACAGGGAACAAGAGCGAGATGTCGACCGGCTACTGCACGCTGTACGGCGACATGGTGGGGGCGCTGGCGGTGATTGGCGACGTTCTGAAGACTCGCGTGTACGAACTGTGCCGCTGGATCAATCGCGAGAGGGAAGTGATCCCGCGGGCGATTCTCGAAAAGCCGCCTTCGGCTGAGCTGCGGCCGGGGCAGAAGGATACGGATTCGCTGCCGCCCTACGAAGTGCTGGACCCGATTCTCGAAGCGTATGTGGAGCACTACGAGACGCCGGAGAACATTGCGGCGCAGGTCGGCGCCGATGTCGAAACGGTGCGGGCGGTCGTCAAAATGGTGGAGCGCAGCGAATACAAACGGCAGCAGGCGGCACTGGTACTGAAGGTGACGCCGAAGGCGTTTGGGATGGGGCGGCGGTTCCCGATCGCGGCTAAAGTACAAGTTTAGATTGTTTCCTGAAAGGATTCTAATGCAACGTGTTATCTATGCGCTGCTGGCGCTCGTCGTGAGTCCAGTTCTCTGCCTCGCGCAGGCCGAACCTCCTTCTGCGCCGACGCCCCAGCAGGCGCCGTCCGCTCCAGCCCCCGCAACGGCCGGAGAGCCCCAGTTTCCGCCCGTGAATGAAGCGAATTTCGACGCAGCTTCTCCGACCCGGGCCGATGTCGAGGGCTTCCTGAAAGCGTCGTGGGGCTACGATGAGAATCGCGTTTGGGAGGTGTACAGCATCGAGAAGACCACCGCACCGGGCGTGAGCAAGGTGACGGTTCTGGTTGCTGAAAAACAGACGCCGCAGCAAATCGCAAACCTGACGTTCTTCGTCACTCCGGACGGCAAGCACCTGATCGCGCAGGATGCGGTTCTGGACTTTGGAGCGAAGCCTTACGAGAACAACTATCGGCTGCTGCAGGAGCGGGCCGATGGTCCGTCGCGGGGCGCGGCGGGAAAGCAGTTTGAACTGGTGGAGTTTGGCGATTTCCAGTGCCCACACTGCAAGGACGCGCAGTCGATTGGGGAGAAGCTGACGCAGGATTTCCCCCAGGCCCACTTCGTCTTCGAGAATTTTCCACTGGTGAATATCCATCCGGAAGCATATAAAGCGGCGGCCTGGGGCGCGTGCGTGGCGCAGCAGGGAGGCAGCGCGGCATTCTTCAAATACGCCGACTCGGTTTTCGACGCGCAGAACGCTTTGGCCGGTCAGGGGGCGGACCAGGCACTGCGCAATGCCGCGAATGCCGCCGGCGCCGATCCGGACAAGATTGCGGCGTGCGCCGATTCTACGGCGGGAAAGAATGCCGTCGATGCGTCGCTGCGGGTGGGTCACGATCTGAACATCAACGAGACGCCGATGTTGTTCATTGACGGGCGCGGAGTGCCGATGATGGCGGTGCAGTATGACCAGCTGAAGAAGATCGTCGAGTATCAATTCTCGCTGGACAAATAGGGGAGGGCAAAGCTTCATGGCCATTGAACCGGTTCTCGATCCGGCGCGGACTGCCGTGATGAGCATGGACATGCAGGCGGCGATTGTCGCCATGTATACGGCAGGCCAGGAGGAACTGGTGGCGCGAGCGGCGCAGGTTCTGAACCGATGCCGGGAAAGCGGCATCACGGTCATCCACGTCCAGGTGGGGTTCCGGCCGGGTCTGCCTGAGATCAACCCGCGCAACGGGCTCTTCGCCGCGATCCGGAACTCGCCGGAGCGGCAGAAGCTGTTCCAGGGGGACGCGGGCAGGATTCACCCTGCCGTCGCACCCGCGGGTGACGAGGTGGTGATCACCAAGCACCGGATCAGCGCTTTCACGGGGACCGATCTGGACATGATTTTGCGCTCCCAAGAGATCGACACGCTGGCGATGTTCGGCATCGCGACCAGCGGCGTGGTGCTTTCGACGCTGCTGCACGCCGTCGATGCCGATTATCGGGTGGTGGTAATTGGGGACTGTTGCGCCGACCAGGATGCGGACGTGCACAAAGCTCTGATGGAGAGGTTCTTCCCGCGACGCGGCACGGTGGTCAGCGCAGCCGAATTGCTGGAGAGCCTTGCGAGCTGAATGTGCCCGCGCAGGAGCTATCTGCCGCCGCGGAAGACCACTCGATCAAGGGCCAGGTAGCCGGGACCGTCGGCCAGCAGAAGGAGAGCAGGGCCAGCAGACTGAGGGGGAATTCGTACCCCTGCGGACCGGTGAGCCCGTGCCGCAGATGGACCCAGCACGACGGCTGGACGAATGCGCTCAAAATTCGACGACAAATCCTGATCCTCCAATCACTTCTCGAGGATACCTGAACGGGAAAGCAGATCCACTTTGAGGCCCGAACCGGCCGTCGGGGAAGAATTATTGCCAGGTTACTGGCGGCCGGGCGACCCAGCGGGGTTTTTGACATCTAACTGAGTGTTGGGCGTTTAGACGGATGGTACGCCCTTGCATTTGGGCGATTTCCTCTTGATTTTCATAGAAAAAATACCTATAATAATAAAGTTTGTGACTTTCCGAGACGGTCTGTAAGGGCCTCCGGACTTTCCGTACGTCACTTTCAAAGGCAGAGGGTAAATCATACATGGCAAAGCGTCGTGGCAATCCAAACTGGGGCAAGCCGGAGCCGATCGGCCCGGTCGTGCCCACCGTGACCTCCTTTGAGCAGGTGGTCAAGGAGTTTAAGCTCACTCCGGATCAGTACGTCCGTTCCACCCGTTTGCGCGAGTGGGCTCGCCGCAATCGCAACTCGAAGTACATCCCTGAGGGACTGCTGGAAGCATGGGGCTTCGAGATCGAATCCACGCTTTGATTCGATCCGGCAACGAGCTGTATCCGACGCCGCCTTCGGGCGGCGTCGCTGTTTGTGGCGAGGGAATTTCTGCAGGCTGCGCTGAAGCTTTCCTGCGATTCGCCGTCGTGGGATGATCCGATGCATGGCGAATCGACTGCCGCTGTCGGCACTGCTTTCCTTCGCGCTGGTTGCGTTCACCGTTGAGGCGGACAACGAGGCGGAGCGGCGTATCCCGCACCGCACGGCGCGCTTCGGCGCAAGTTCGGGCGGGGGGCCATGGCTGACCTCGATGGTGATGTGGTTCAACTGTCTGCGCTGGGTGCCGGAGCAGGGGATCGCGGTGCCCGAGGTGGAGCGGCTTGCAGGCACGAAGACGAACTGGAACGGGATGCAGCGCTGGGGACACATCTTTTTTGAGCCGAGCCCCAGCGACAAACGCGCGAAGCCGCCACAGTCGGCGATGATTGTGCGGGTGACGGCCAGGGGGCGCGTGGGCCAGGAGGTTTGGCGCGGGCTGATTCCGGAGATTGAGGACCGCTGGCGCGAACGATTCGGAGCGGCTGCGATCGAACAGCTCAGAAGCTGGCTGGTTGCGATCGCGGGTCAGCTGGATCCAAATTTGCACGATTGCCTGCCGATCCTGAAATACGGGCTCTTCAGCGAAGGGCCGGTGTCTGCCAGGGGTGCGCCGGGTCGCGTGGATCTCGAGAGTCTCAGTTTGCCGGCTTTGCTGGCCTGTGTGCTGCTGGCGTTCGCTGTGGAGTATGAGCGGGAATCTGTGGTGTCGCTGGCGATCTGCGCCAATGCCCTGCGTGTGATCGAAGACGATGGGACTCGGGTCCGCGATTTGCCCGAGCTGAGCGGCGTCTCGAAGGAGGCGCTTGCGATGGCGCTGAGCTTTCTCATGAAGCGTGGGTACGCCATGGTTCAGCCCGAAGTCCCGGGCAGCAAAGTGAAGTGCCTTCGCCTGACAGCCAAAGGGATTTTCGCGCAAGATGCGTATGCGAAGGTGGCGGCATCAATGGAACGGCGGTGGGAGGAGCGTTTCGAGAAGGCCGCCGTCGAGAAGCTGCGCAGATGTCTGGAATCTCTCGCAGCGGACGGCACCGCGGGGCGCTCACCGCTGTTTGCGGGTCTGGAACCCTGTGCGGAGTGCTGGCGTTCGAATTTGCCCAAGCCGGCGACGCTGCCGCACTACCCGATGATTCTGCATCGGGGCGGGTATCCTGACGGCAGTTGATGCCCTGTTTCTCGTGGGACGCTAGTAGACGTCGAGCTTGCTGGCTACATACTGCTTGCCATTGAAGCTGGCGCTTGCGCCCACGCGCGATCCGATACGCAGAGTCCGGCTGGCGGGAAACTGCGCGGGATTGAAGGCAATGGTGTAGCTTTGCTGGTCGCGCGGATCGGTGATCGCCATCATGCCGGCGTGCATGTCGAGATACGTCACATTGCCGGCGAAGTAGAAGCCGGATCCCGGAGTGGCGAGGATCGAGATCGCATCGGCGATCCCGTTGCCGCGATTGTCCGACTGGAATTTAACCGAGATCAGGGCGCCGCGCATCAGGTCGGAGGTTCCGGTGACCGAGGAAGCGAATGCGGGCTGGCCGATGCGCGCGATCGTGGTGCGAGGCTCGACGTGCAGCTTGATGGGGGCTCCGGAGAGCGTATTGCGCAAAGTGACTGCGCCATCGCGGGGGTCGAAGGCCAGCACCTGGCCCTGACATTCGCCCTCCGGCGAACCTGAGAGCATGTGCACGCTGACGGCGAAGACCTGGTCGCCGTCCAGGAGAGTTTCGACGGAAGCGTGATCGTTGGGCCGCATGTCATCCAGAGGAGCCTTGACGCCGTCGCGGTAGAACTTCGTCCGTTCATCGAAATAAATCCTTGTTGGCTTGCCCGTGCCGTAGACGCCAAGAGTCATCTGATCGAGGACGGGATCGATGCTGCGAATGACACCGCCAAGGACGGTGCTGTTGCCGGCTGGCGCGAGTGGCAGCGGCGGAAGGAAGCTGGCGTTGACTCCGGGGTTGACTGCGCCGAGGTCGGCCGTCGCTGGCGCGGAAGCGGTCACGTCGGCCGGGGATGCCGGTGAAGCGGCACCACGTTCAGGATCCGAATTCGCCAACGCCCAGGGCGTTAACGCCAGGGCGGCCATCAGAACGGGAAGAAGAACGCGTCGCATAATAAAGGGTCCTAAAGGCTCCGAAAGACTTCCTTCGCCCCGTTGGATGACGGGAGAGGGGTCGCGGTTGGCTGTCTCGGGCTAATTGGTCGTCCCGATTGCGGCAAACGCGGGGCACGATTCGGCATCCAAGGGGTATGTTTCACAGACCCCGGGCCCTGGAGCGGGCGGGTTGTGCACAGAAAGAACAGGCATGATCTGGAAGAGACTCTCACAGTTTCTGGGCGCGGCAGCGATTCTGGTCGTCTGCCTGCCGCCGACGCACGCGCAATATCTGAAGATCAAAATTCCCCGGCGGAGTGAACTGACTCCGGTTCAGCGCCTGAACCGCGACGGCGTCGACGCGATTCGTAAACAGCAATACGAGAAGGCCGAGGAGTTGTTCTACAAGGCTTACCTCTACGATCCGTCGGATCCGTTCACGTTGAACAATCTTGGCTACATTGCGGAACTGCAGGGACAGTTCGAGCGCGCCCAGCGATTTTACAAGCTAGCGGCCGAGCAGGGCACGGACGCCGCGATCGACATCAGCAACGAGAAGGAACTCGACGGCAAGCGGATGAAGTACGCGCTGGAGAGCCTCCAGGATCTGCCGATGCGGATGAATCGCATGAACTTCGATGCGATGACGCTGTTGTCGCAGCATCGAACGTCAGAGGCGGTCAATCTTCTGCAGTCCGCGCGACGGCTGGATCCCAACAATGCGTTCACGCTGAACAATCTTGGTGTTGCCAGCGAAGCCAGCGGCGACTACGACCTTGCATTGCGCTATTACGCAGCCTCGGCTGCCGCCCGTTCCACACAGCCCGCGGTTGTGACGACGACGGGCGCCTATCGCGGACAGCCGGTGAGCCAGATGGCGGCCGCCAACCAGCAGCGGCTCGAGCAGCGGATGGAGGACCTGAAGAGTAATCAGGCAAAAGCGGCTCTGCTGGCATCGCGCGGAGTGGCAGCGGTGAACCGCAACGACTGGGACGCGGCGCGCCAGGATTTCGTGGAGGCGTACAGGCTCAATCCGTACAGTGCCTTCTCTCTGAACAACGCCGGGTACGTGGCTGAACACGATGGGGACATTGAGACGGCGCAATTTTTCTATGCCAAGGCGGAGCAGGCCGACGATGCGCACACGCCGGTAGGGACGGCGACCCGGCATGGCGCGGAGGGGAACCCGCTGGCAACGGTCGCCGATAACAACAATCAGGATATGGCCGAGAAGCTCGAGCTGGAGCGCGAAGTGCGCCGCCGGCAGACGGGCCCGATCGAGCTGCATCGCCGCGACGGCACGGCGGTGACGCCGACGCCACCACCGCCGCCTGTTGCTCCGGATGGCGCGGCGCCTGGAACAACGCCCCAGCAACCGCAATAAGGATTCCACTTAAGGATTTCTCCCAGGATGTCGAACCCGTCGGTTACCTCTCCCTCTCAAAAAACCATGCTGCTTCTTTCACATCTGCTGCTGTCGCCGGCCTTTGCGGATTCGGATGACAGGGGCAGGTCGAGTCTGTCGGAATCGGAGCTGCTGAACCTGGGCAGAGGGGATTTTGAGCAGCTGGCTGCGCTGGCCAGTTCCAATCACGTGATCGTGCGCGGCATGGAGCGGTTGGCGAATGCGATGCACAGCCGGGGCGACGCGATGCGCGAGGAGTGGGCGCAGGACGCGCTGGCCATGGAGCGCACGCGGATTGCGAATGCGATTCCGTTTCTGCGTTCCATCGGCGCGGCTTTTGAAGAGGAAGGCCAGCAAGCGGTTGTGATCAAATCGCTGGATCACTGGCCCGATTTGGGGAGCGATCTGGATCTGTATACGACTGCGACACCGGAGACGGTTCTGGAGCTGATGAAGCGGCGCTTCAACGCGCGCCTGGCTCCGCGGAGCTGGGGCGACCGGCTCGCGCGCAAGTGGAACTTCGTGATCCCGGGATTGCCGGAAGCGGTTGAGATTCACGTGGGCCGGCTGGGGCAGACCGGAGAGCAAATGGTGCTGGCGTCATTGGTGGCCAGGCGCGCGCGGCGGATTCAGATCGACGGCGTCCCGTTCCGGGTTCCGCATGTATCCGACCGGTTAATGATTTCAGCGCTGCAGCGGATGTATCGCCACTTCTATTTCCGCCTGTGCGACATCATCGACAGCGCCGCGCTGATTGAGGGTGGGTCGATCGACTACTCCGATCTTGAGGAGACGGCGACCGCCGCCGGAATCTGGGAGGGGATGGCGACCTATCTGGTGATCGTAGCCGATTACGTGAATCTGTATCGAGGCTCCGGCATGCATCTGCCGCAGGCGGTTACCTCGAGCGCTCGCTTCGGCGGCGAAAAGATTTTCTACGCGAAGGAATTCCTGCGGGTGCCGATCCTGCCTCAGTCGGCGGGGCTGTATGGATCGCAGCTGGGCGGCCTGCTGCGCAAGGGCGAGCTGGAAAGCAGCGTCCGGCTGGGATTGCTGCCGTGGCTTGCAGGCGCGGCGGTTGTGGGTCAAAAGATTACGGGCAGCGACAAGGGCATTTGGTAGGAGGTCTCTTGCCCTCGGAGAGAAAGCCGTCGGTCAAAAGAGAATCATCCCTTCCAGGGCTAAAAGCCGAGTCATTCTGGGAGCTTTACGGCACGGCTGAAGAGGCTGCGGAAAAAGGGCGCCATTTTCCCAAAAGGGTCCAGGGACGTTACCGGCGGGTAAGCAAGGAATCGAATCCTCTTGATAATTCGCTGGCGAGAGTTCTTGCTACTTGCTGTGGGGTGAACCTGGCCGTTCAGCGCGGGGTTTTGGATTTTCTGCGGCAGGAGTTGAACCCGTTGCGGACGTTGTTCGGGCAAGAACCGTCCTGCAGCGGCTGAAGCCGGATTCATCTTCCAGAGATTGCGGCACGGCTAAACAGCTTGCGGAAAAAGTCGCCCGGCGACGGAAAAACATCCCTCAGCGGCTAAAGCCGGCTATATTCTGCACCCGTTACGGCACGGCTGAACAGCTTGCGGAAAAAGTCAGCGATGACACAAAAACCAGCCCTCTGCGGCTAAAGCCGAATTTCATTCCGCAAACTTTACGGTCCGGCTGAAGCCAGACCCTTTCAAAGACTGGATTTTTCCGCAAGCAGTAAAGCCATGCCCTTTCAAAACACCGTCTTCATCCGTCAGAATTCGCCTTCAAAGGTTGCGGCGGGAGGGTAGGAGTGGACCGCCGCAGGTTCGCATGATGCGTGAAGCCGGTTCCATGCAGGATCGGCCGAACGGAGGGCGACGTCGCCCTCGCCTGACGTCTCGAGCGGCGCTTCAGCGTCGAGACCGGACTCATCCTGCAACGCGCGGGCCGAAGGCGGGGGATCGTCGAAGGGGCCTTCCTCGGGCGATGCGTGCCGAAGGCCGTTGACGCCGGGCTTCGCTCCATTGAGCAGTACTTTTTTGCATTTCTGGAGTTCGAACCAGCGGAGATAGCTGTGAATGACTGCACTCATGGTCATGCGGACGCCGGCCCGGTAGTTGCTCTCGGCCATGCGCCGCTGGAGCTCCGGCGAATTGAGGATGGCGATCAGCTGCTCGGCGAGCTCATGCGCGTCGCCGGTTTTGTAAAAGCTGACCGCCATGTCCTCGTCGATGGCCATCTCGCGCAGATCGGGAATGTCGGCTGAGACGATGGGGACACCGAACTCGCAGGCCTGATGGGCGGGTCCGCTGGATCCGGTGGCCGAGTCGTAGGGCATGACGAGGACGGAGGTGGACTGGTAGAGGTTGGGGATGTCCTCTTCCGGCACATAGCCGAGGAAGTCGATGGGCAAGTGAGCGGGCTGCGCCGCGCGGATCGATTCCCAGTAGCCGACGCGGGTGTGATGATTGGCTCCGGCGATGACGAGCCTTGCGTTGGGCACTTTCCTGAGGACTTTGGGAAAAGCCTCCATCAGCGTTTCAAGGCGTTTGTAAGTGCCCCAGTGCCCGATGGCAAGGATGCGCTGATCGGGATTGCCGCGCTTTGTGAAGTCCGGCGGATCGGGCGTGGCGGCAAAGGTGCCGTGCGTGCCGAGCAGCACATTCCGTGCCGCGTATTTCGACATCAGGGTGCGCTGATATGCCGGGAGAAGCACGGAAACGGAGTGGGCTTTGAGCAGAGCGCGGGTTGCGACATCGCTGCCAAACTGAAGCAGCCGGCTGTGGCGAACCCCGGCAGCGGCAAAGTCGACGTGTTCGAGAATGTGGTGGAGGGTGATGTGCGTGAAGAAGCCCATCGATCGGATGAGGGCGGGCGCCGATAACCCGGCGAATGCGGCGACAGGATTATCCGGTGTTGCGAAACTCGAAAAGACGAGGTTGAACCAGACGACGTCGGGTTTGAGGCGCCGAATGGTGTGGGCTAGGCGCAGCGGGGTTGTGAGGCTGTTGAAGTTCCAGCAGCGAATGACGTTAAACCCGGGCAGTTCCTGCTGCTGCCCGTCGATCGACTGGCCGTTGCCGTCGGTCGCGAATTCATATTTGGTGAGCTCGTCGGCGAGGATGGTCAGCTCGACGCCGGGGTGACGCTGCAGCTCGCGCGCAATATGGAACGCGTACTCGTTGAGCTGTCGGCCGCTGGGAGGAAACGTTGCAACAAGACAAATCTTCATCGGGTCCACGCCTTCAGAACAAGGTGATGCTTACGTAGGGTCTCCACTGCTGGCTTTGCCCACCTGTGAAATTGAAGAAGCTCTCCTGTTGCACTCCGGCCGAAAAGCGGATTGGATACTGCAGGACAACATCTCCGGTTTCGTCCCTGAATTCCCGGTGGAAAGGCATTGCGTACGAAACGGCGACATTGCTCTGGGCCGCGTCGTAGACGTGAAATCCGCGATTGCTGGACCAGGCGCCGCCCGCCTGAACGCTCCAGCGCGGCGTCGGTGCGAAACTAAAGGTTCCGGCGGGGCGCAGCACCTGCGCGATCCCGGAACGGCCCTGGAAAGTTCGCCAGGCGCGGAGATCTTCTGCGATGCCCCTGACCTCGTAGCGCTCGCCGAACCGCCGATCCAGACCGATGTAGGAGCCGGTATAGAAGTTCTCGATGCTGGCGGGCTTGAAGGTCTGATCGTTCTCACCCCAGCCGGTAATGAGCGCGGTTTTCCCCCACGGGGCTCCGACGCGGAAATTGAGGGCAGCGGCAAACGCAGTGGAATGGATATTGCTCTCGGTGAATGGACCCGTTTCGCGAAGGACGAAACCATCCATCGATACCGCGTTGAAGAAGGAGCTGGTGGACATGTAGGTGAAAAGCCTGAACAGGTTCTGGTTCAGGTCTATGGGATCCTCGGAGTCCCGCCGGACCGTGCCCTGGATGCCGTTATTGAAGGTGATGACGTTGTTGCCCACGTGAATGGTGGGATTGACTCCGATGTTGAAGCCGTAGTCCGTGGTGTTGCGGCTCACGATGGAGTTGGTCGCCGGGACGGAGATGGTGCCGATTGCGTTGCGCAGTTGGAAGAATCCGCTGGCCGGGAGCATGTGGTTGACATGCAGATGGAAGGCGTTGGTCCACTCGGTCTGCAGCGACGAGCGGGGCGGCGGCAGCAGGGAAGTGTCGGTGGGAGGAACGGGGAAAACCGCGTCCAGTTTCGAGTCCAGAACGTAGACGGATGTGTCTTCGAAGATTGGCGAAACGATCGCATCGGACAACACGCTGAAGTGGTTGTTCAGCCTGAGTCCTTCGTCGGCGCCGGTCTGCAGGAGATTCTGCTCGGCGGTCTGGTCTTCGCCGGCGGCGTCGGAGGCCTGCGCAAATGCGGTGAGGGCCTGGGGATTCTGATGTTCCTGACGATAGACATTGGCCCTGGCCAGCAGGTACTGATAGTCCGGCTCATCGTCAGGTGAGCTGTTGATCGCCGCCAGTTCACCCTGCGCTCGAGCGGTATCTCCAAGGGCGAGGTACGTGTTGGCCAGTCCGACGTGCACTGCAGTATCGGATGCACCTGCGGCCTCAGCACGTTGGAGGTAGTTCTCCGACAATTGGTAATCATGCATCTGGCGGAAGATATCGCCCACCTGAATCATCTGGGCTCCGGTGGGGAGAGGCGTCTCTCCGGACTCCGCTTCCATCATGGCCAGGGCGACTTCGCGGCTGGCGTCCTGGGTCTGGTTCTTCTGTGCCATGACTTCTGCGATGGCCAAGCGAACGCCGACTCTGTCGCTGCCGGGCAGTGTCAGCGCACGCCGAAAACGCTCCATGGCGGCGGTGCGATCGCCGAGCTGCGAGAGAGCCTCGCCGGTGAGCAGGAAGATCTGGGCTGCATCGGATTCGCCGGTGGCGTTCACCGCTGCAGGCTTGAGCATCGCGCGCTCTTCGGCGATCTTTACGTACTGCGTGGTTTCGGCGGGGTTGTCGAGCTCCGCCCAGGAACGGGCGAGCCACGCGTAGACCATGACATTGTCCGGCGCGAGCTTCTGCGCAATGTTGAGCTCGTCGACTGAGTCGTGGAATTTGCGCTCGGTGTAGAGCGCGTTGGCCAGCGCCAGGTGCAGGGATGCGTCATTGGGCGTGTACCGGATCGCAGCGCGGTATTCCGTGACCGCCTTGGCCAGGGAACCCTGCTGCCCATAGGCGGTGGCGCGAATTAAGTGGACGGCCTGACTTTCGCCCAGAGTGCTCTCGGCGAGCGCGACCTGGCGCAGGGCGATGCGCGGCTTGCGGAGATCGAGACTGGTGTAGGCCAGACCCAGGTGGGCTTCGCCATCTTTTGGATCACGCTTCAGGGCAGCTTCGAAATCCGCCTCCGCCGCCTGAGGCTTGTGGAGATCGTGCAGGACGTAGCCGCGGTTCACGTAAGCCGTGACGACGGTGGGGTCACGCTGCAGCGTCTGGGTGAAATCCTGACGCGCCGCCTCCAGTTCGTTGTTGTGCTTATGCACGTAACCGGCGAGAAGCGGGATATCCGGCTCCTTCGGAAGAACCGAATCGTATTTCTTCGTCAGGTTCAGCAGATCGTCGTAGCGATCAAGGTGGAGGAAGTCGTAGCCGAGGTAGACGATGACATCTCTGTCGTCCGGCAACACCTGAATGGCGCGTTCGCCCGCTGCAATGGATTCCTGATACTGGCCCTTGAAGCTGAGGTAGCGCTCTTCTTCACGCAGAACCTCAGGTTCATCCTCCATGTCTTTGGTAGCACGGTGGAACCATACCGCGGCGGCGTCGAGCTTATGGCCCTCAATGTCGGCGTTCAGACCTCCGGCCACGAGAAGCGCGTTATCGGGAGCGAGCGCGTAGCCCTTTGCGTAGTCGCTCTCTGCTCGCGCGTATTCGTGACGCGAGGCATTCATGTCGCCCAGCGCCAGCCAGGGAACATACAGGGTGGGATACGCCTGGGCGAGACGCTCGAAATATTTCTCGGCGTCCTGATCCCGGCCCGCCGCTCGCGACGCGTAGCCGATCGACGTAAGGGCGAAGCGGTTCTTCGGATCCATTGCAAGGATTTTTTTGTAGACGGCGATGGCTTCGTCGGTATGACCCATCTTGATGAGGAGATCGCCGTCGAGCTGCAGACTGTTGGGATCGGTTGAATTGATGGCGAGCGCGTCGTTGAGGTCGGTGCGGGCTCCGTTCAGATCGCCGGTGTTCATCCGAATCATCGCGCGCAAGCGCAGAAACGGAGCTCGATCGGTGCCGTGCTCATCGAGGGCGTTGATGGCGGTCTGCGCGGTCGCCAGTTGCCGATTTGCAGCGTCGGTTTCGTGGAGATTCTTGTAGAGATCCATCAGGTCCATGTGGAGCTGGATGGGGTAGAGAGGACCCTCAACAGGATCCGCGGGAATGTGCGCCAGGGCGGCCTGGTATTCGCGGACCGCATCGGCGTCCTTTTCCTGAATGCGTGCGATCTCTCCGCGGAGGGCGTGCAGGCGGTAGTGGTCGGGTTCAATAGCAGCGGCACGCCGGAGGAACGGGTCTGCGCCGTGAATGGAACCGACGGCGACCTCGGCCTGCGCCGCGGAGAGCTGGAGGTTCAGATCCTTCGGTTCGGCATCGGCCACCTGAACGTAAAGCCTGGCGGCCTCTTCTTCGTTGCCAGCCAGCTGATAGGTGTAGGCGAGCTCGGCTTTCACATCGGGGCGCTGCGACTTAATCGATTTCAGGGCTGCAATGGCTTCGTCATAATGGCCGGTTTCGCGATAGTAGCCGGCCATCGCGCGCTGCACTTCAGGGTTGTTGGGCGTGCGCGATTTGGCCATTTCCAGGTAGCGACGGGAGAGGTCGAGATTGTTCATGTGCTGGTAGGCCATGGCCAGCAGCAGCTCTGCGCGAGCGCTTCCCTCGAAGCGTTCTGCCTGACCCAGCGTGGTGACAGCATCCTGATAATCGCCGGAGCGGATCTGCAGATCGCCGAGCAGCACGGCGTCGTCGGTCTGTTTTGGATCGACGGCGAGCACTTTCTGCAGAAGGTCCTGCGCCTCCTTGGTGCGCCCCATCACGGCGTAGGTCTGCGCGAGGCCGGAGAGGCCGAGGACCGAGGCGGGTTGGAGGCGTAGCCCGTGGTTGTAGGCATCGACGGCGAGGCCGGGTTTGGAATCCAGGCGAGCCGCGTAACCGAGGAGAAACCAGAGCTGTGGATTATTCGGAGCCGACTGCGCAGCGCGCTGTGCGTAGACGACCGCCTGCTGGTGGTCGCCGCGTTTGAGTGCGGCTTCCGCCGCACCTGCGAGGCGGGCGTTCTCGATATTCGAGCCCCATCCCAGCTGCCGGTCAGAGGGTTGCGGCTGAGGCGATTGCGGCTGATTGGGAGCCGTTTGCGTCTTTGCGCCGTTGTCGGATCCAACTTTGTACGTCTGCGCGAAAATATCTCCGGTAAAGAAGAGAATGGTCAGGGAAAAAATGGCAGCTCGGAGGCGTCCAGGTCGAACAATCAAGATTTCACCAATGACTCGCACGAATACACGCCTTGGATGCCCATACAACGATGAACGTTGGCCTTCAAGGAGCGCCTTTTGAGCGCTTTCCAGACAACCGATGGGGTCCGTTTCGGAATCCAATGCAACTTCGTGAGGGATTCCTTGCAAAAGATTGAGACTGTCGCACCGTCTTCGCGGCCCATCCCCATGAGTTTCATTCTGCTGGCGGTTTTTGCAGTTCATCTGCCGCTGCTGCTCATGGAATTGCCGCTGAAGTCTTACGACACGAACTTCAATATCTTTTTCGCGTCGCACTACGTACACCACTGGTTCAATCCGTGGAATGCGAAGTGGTACGCAGGATTTTCACAGACCACGTATCCCCCTTTGTCGCAGCAGTGGGTGGCCGTGGTTTCGTGGCTCACCGGCCTGAATCTCGGCTACATGACGGTCCAGTTCGTCGCGATTCTGCTGCTGGTGGTGGGCGTTTACCGGTTCGCGAAGCTGTGGGTGAGCCCGCGGGCGGCGTCGTTTGCCGCGCTGGCCAGCGTCTTTCTGGGGTCGGAGAGTTTCCTCATCTATTCGGCAGGCCAGTTATCGACGACCTGCGCCGCGCCTTTGTATCTGAACGCGCTGCCGTACCTGTTCGAATGGATCCGGGAAGGGAAGAAGCGATCCTTCCTGAAGGGAGCCGTTCTGTTTACTGCCGCCGCAGCCGCTCACCACGCGACGCTGCTGTTCGGCTCGATGTTCTTCGCCATCCCTGTGCTGGCGCTTGTCCTGATTGACAAACGGGACGGCGAACGCCTTTCAACGGGGGCGTTCGTCGGGCGCACCATCGCAATCACCGTGGTGGTGGGCGCGGCCGTGGCCCTTGTGCTGCTGCCATTCTGGATCGCGCTGATTCATTATCCCGTTACTCAGACGCCCATTCCGCATCCGAGCCGGGCCAATTACATCCTGAGCCCGCAGTGGGGCATGAACTACTTCATCGTTCCGTGGGGCGCTCTGATTCTGGCTCTTCCGTTCATCTTTCTGCGTGGCGCAGCGGTGCCGCGTCTGCGGCCCCTGCTGATCGGCTTTTGGGTGGCCTTCCTGGTAGGGCTGGGCGGCACCACGCCGGTAGGACACTGGCTACTGGGCCGCGCTTTCGAAGTGCTGACGTTTGAGCGCTTCGGCTACTGGGCGACACTGCTGACTCTGCCCTTCGTGGGACTGCTGGCGTCGGAGCTGGTGGATCGTTATCGCCTGAAGGCGATGGCGGCGCTGGTGATCGCGGCCGCCGCGACCTGCGCGCTTGCCGTGTCCTGGTCCACATTCCATCCGGCCGAAGGCGAGGAGTTCCGGGTCGACGGCGTGGCCAACTGGCTGAACCGCGATGGCCACGACAACTACCGCTACATCACGCTGGGTTTCGGCAACCAGATATCCCGCCTGGCGATTCTGACCGACGCCGGCAGCCTGGATGGCGAGTGGAACTCCGGGCGCATGCTGCCGGAGCTGCAGGCGCACGGCGGCGGCGCGCTGACCAGCGCGAAATATTTTGGCAAGGATGGACTCGATTCGCTGCACGCGATTCTCGATCATGCGGATCGGTACGGGCTGAGGTGGGTGTTTGTCCGGGATCCCTATTACGATCCACTGCTGGCGTTTGGCGGCTGGCGTCGCGTCGATGAGCTCAACAACGACACGATTGCGGTCTGGACGAAAGACGGGGTTCCGCCGGCCACACCGGTGAATGCAAAGCAGAAGCCCCCTGCATGGCAGGGAATCCTGTGGGGCACGCTGCCCTTCGGCAGCAGTCTTCTGGCGATTCTCGTGATTCTGCTGATTCCTGCCGGGGAGAAGAGAGAGCCGGCCGGGGTGGAATCCGATGGCGCGCACGAAGATTACGTCGCGGGAAGGATGGTGAGCTGATGGGCAGGCTACTCGCACTCATTCTGGCTGCGGCGACGGTCGTGCTGATCGTCATGGGCACGGTGTGGCCGATTCCGTCTGCCGCGGCCTACGCCGGAATCACCGGGCCGAATACGTCGTACTCTACGTCCACGCCGGAGGGCGCGGTCGACGATCTGGCTCACACGATTGGCCAGCAGAACTGGGGCCGTGCGTATTCCTTGCTCAATAACAAGAGCGAATTCACGCAACAGCAGTTCATCAACGACATTCGAGGAAGCTATCCGGGCCTGCGCACCTACGCGACGCTGGATACCTACGAGGCGCAGCCGCTTCGTGCTACGGATAATCAGGCGGAAGTGCGGCTGAGGCTCCGTTGGTCGACGGTGGTTGGTACGTTTCTGGACACGCGCGACGTTCAGGTGGTGAGGAATGGAGACGGTTGGTCGCCGGTCTGGCCATTGGTGAAGGAACAGCGTGTACCGCCGCAGGTGATTCCGGTGAATTATCTGCGCTGGGATGTGATTTATCGGGGTCCGGGCGATGACTGGGGGGCGCAGGACGTGGAGGCGCCGCATATCCGCATTGTGGACATGCGTCCGGTGCAGCGCGCGGCCGGAGTGGCGGTGCTGGGTGAAGTGCTCAACGAAGATGTGGTGCCGGCTTTTGTTTCGGTGAAGGCTTCGCTGCTGCGCAAGGATGGATCCACCATCGCAACCGAAGAGGCCTTCGACCAGATATCGCACCTGCTGCTGCCCAAGCAGGTCACGCCGTTTCTGATCATGTTCCCGAATGCAGAATTGTCGGACGTGGACAGCATTCACATGGACCCGACGTCGAACCTGATTGCTGCGTCGGCCGATCCGGTGGTGGAGATTCAGAACCAGAAGCTGAGCCCGGCTCCGTATTCGGTGTTCAGCGGAGATTTGTCGAATCAGAGCGGGCAGATCGTGAATATCGCCCACGTTCTTGCCACGTTCTACGACCAGAGTGGACAGCTGGTGTGGGTGGGCGATCAGTACATCGATCGCGCGCTGCAGCCGCAAATTCCGGTGCCGTTTAGTATTCCCGTTCCTGAAGATCTGGCAAGAAAAGTCAGCAGCGAACGGGCCGTCGTCGCCACCTACAGCAACGCAGCATTCCAATGATCCGCATAGCCTGCATTTTCGCCTGCATTCTCTCTGCGACGGCTCTGCCGGCGCCGGGACAGGACGCGTCCCTGGACGTTCCCAAGTCGGTGGTCGCGGGAACGGCGTTCTCGATCCCTGCTGCGGGGAGCGGCAAGGCGACTCTTTACATCGCAGGGCCGGATGGGGTGCTGAAACGCGACGTCCAGCTCGGGCAGCCGATCGCCATCGCGGCGAGCGAGCTGGACGATGCCGGCCATTACATTGCGGTGCTGGCCAGCAATTCCTCCTCGCAGACGGCGCAATTCGATGTGATTGCGGCGAATCAGCCCGCATCGATCAGTTTTCTGGCCAGGCCTTCACGTCTTCCTGTGGATCTGCAGAACGGCATTACGGGCGCTGTTTACGTGTTTGATTCCTATGGAAATCTGATCACCAGCCCGGTTCCAGTGAATTTCGAGCTCTCGGTTGCGTCGGCGCCGGCACAGACCCGAACCGTGGTGACCAATCTGGGAGCGGCATGGACGGGCATGAACTCCGCCACGAAAGAGGGGAACGCGAAGTTCATGGCTCAGGCCGGCAACGTGTCTGCAACGCGGGTCATCGAGCAGGTCCCCGGCGAACCGTGCGGTCTGAAGATGAGCGCACAGAAGGTCGGGGACAAACTGAATCTGGTGACGGACCCGCTGCGCGACTGCGGCGGCAATGCCGTCTCCGACGGGACCATTGTGACCTTTACTGAGACCTGGGGCGGCGGGCAGACCACGGTCGACGTGCCGCTCAAGCGAGATATCGCCCAGGCCGAAGTGCCTGCGCACATGGGCGCGCGCCTCTCGGTGGCGACGGGCGTGGTGATGGGCAATGAAATTCGCTGGGAGGGCAAGGAATGATCCGCCGAATCCTGGTTTTGGGCACGGTTCTGGCAGCTTCCGGGGCGTTCGCCGCCGATCAGCCCTCCTTGCAGCTGGAACCGACGAACCTGCGGGGTCCGCGGCCGCTGGCGAAACAGACGGAAACTGCGGTGGTCCACGATTATCTGCAGGCCTGGCAGGGGATGGCGGCGGCTATGGACCAGAATCGCCCCGACTTGCTGGATCAGGATTTTGTCGGCGAAGCGAGGGAAAAATTGGCAGCCACGATCGCGGAGCAGACGAAGCTGGGTGTGCACGTACATTACCAGGACCGTACCCACGACATAAAAATCATTTTTTACTCACCTGACGGGCTATCCATTCAGCTGGTAGACCTCATCGAATACGATGAGCAGGTTCTCGATCATGGCAAGGTCGTAGCCGTTCAGCCGGTGCATGCCCGATATGTCGCCGTGCTGACGCCGACGGAAGTGCAGTGGAAAGTACGCATTCTCCAGTCGGAACCACTGTAGCCGTACTGCTCCCAGGGCCAGGCACGTCCTGCACGCAAGACTGCAGGAAGCAAGACCGCAAGCAAGACAACAGGTACGTAGATTTTTGAGGCGGTTCATGATCGTCCGTGGCCGCCGTGCGACACATCCCAGGAGGACGTAAATGATTTCGGTCGTCGTACCGATTTACAACGAGGAAGAGAACATCAATCTCTTCCATCAGGCAGTTTGTGACGCATTGCAGGACATTGGTGAGGAATGGGAAGCAGTTTATGTGAACGACGGCTCGAAGGACTCCTCTCTGGTGTTACTGCAGGATCTTCAGGAATTCGACTCCCACGTCGTAGTGGTCGATCTCTCTCGCAACTGGGGCCATATGGGCGCGATCTCGGCAGGATTGCAGACCGCTCGTGGCGACGCCGTTGTCCTGATGGATGGCGACTTCCAGGATCCACCGGACGTGCTTCCGGAGCTGGTTGAGCGCTGGCGCGGTGGCTCGCAGGTGGTGGTGGCGGTGCGCAGAAGCCGTCAGGAGAGCCGTAAGTTCCTGGCTGCATTGTTCCCACTTTTCTACAAGGTGCTGGGCGCGCTTTCCGATTTTCCGATTCCGCTCAACGCCGGCATTTTCGGTCTGATGGATCGCCAGACGGTCGATTCCATCAATGCCATGCGCGAAAAGAACCGCTATCTGCCCGGTCTGCGCGCCTGGGTCGGCTACTCCAACGCGGTGGTGTACTACGATCGTCAGGATCGCGCCGCCGGGGAAGGCAAGCTGTCGTTCATCAGCCGCATCAAGTACGCGATGGACGCGATCACCAGCTTCAGCTATAAGCCGCTGCGGCTGAGCTTCGTGTTGGCGGCCGGGTCGTGCGGAATTGCGGCGCTGGCGGCGCTGATCAGCCTGATTGTGAGCACTCCACTGACTGCGGTGGCCTGGGGGCTGGCTTGCGCCATGTTCCTGGTCGGCGGGGCGCTCCTGCTCTGCATGGGAGTGCTTGGAGAATATATCGGGCGGGTGTACGACGAGGTTCGCCAGCGGCCGCTCTCGATCATCAACAAGGTCTACTATCCGTCGACGGCGGGCGCTCTGGAAAATCAACCGGAGTACGAGGAAGAAGAGAAGCCGGCCAGAATTCTGCGGATCGCGTAAGCGGTCAGCGTGACGCTTGTTCTCCGGATTTGCAGGTGGGGATCCCAGGCTCGACGGCGGTCCCCTCCTCGTAGTCATTCCAGGTTTCAACCATCAGGTAGGGAAGCGGCTGACTGGCCGGATAATAGCGGCGCCAGAAGTTAAAGGTATCGCTCCACGTCTGGCCGCAGCGTGCTGAGATGTGCCGATTCTGGCCCCACGAAGCCCTGCTGTCGTCGAACTGGGCCCAGGCGCCACCGACCGCGATCTTGTCCGGATACTTCGAGACCATGGTGGAGTAGAACTGCGCCAGATAATCCTCGCCCCAATTGCTGCCATCAGGGGCGTAGCCTTTGCTGCCCGGCTGCACCCATGCGTAGAAGCCGTCGAAGTCGGCGGCGTCCGGGCTGGGTATGTTCTCGTAGATCAGCAGCGGAGCCGGGTTCCACTTGCTCACCTCTTCGTGGATGCGGCTCCAGTCGGTGTGTCCGCCTTTGGGGAAGATGAAGATCATGGGGCGCCCATCGTCGGTGAGGTAGGCGTCGCGCCCCGGCGCGTTTGGAGCCAGATATGTATCGCGAAAATTGATGAAGTCGGCCAGGGTTTCGTCGGTTGCGCCGTCCACATGATCGGTTTCGTCGTACATCATCGCGATGTGGAAGCCTTCCTGGGCCGCGATTGGCTGCAGCAACTCGTAGGTGCGGGCGTTGAAGGAGTCGCGGTCGCCATACCAGTCGACGACAAAGCCGTAGATCCCCATCTTCTTCGCCGCACGGATCTGCTTGCGCAGCTCATTGGGATCGTGTGAGGAGTAGCCGACGGAGATGTGTGCAGGGTGCCCAAACCACGGTTCGTAAACCGCCAGGATGCGTGGGGAGATACCCGGAATTCCCGCCCTCAGCCGGACCGCTTTTCGCGGCGTCGACTCGGAGCATCCGTGCATGAGGAGAAGAAAGGCAAGGAGTGCGGTATACGTGCGTGTCATTCAGTGGAAATGAGTAAGACGCGGGGCAGGCGCGACGGGTTGTCCCGCAAAGCGTTGTGCCGGTGTCGCGAGAGCAGCCAGCAGGGGAGGGTGCGCATCCAAGTGCTCAGTCTCATGAGGCAGCACATAATGGGTGGGTTCCGCCCGTTTCCTGCGGCCGCCACGAGCATTTACTGATGTGAGGCGTCCCATCGCAATACCGGAGCCCCAGATTGTGGACAACGGCCCCCTGGAATCACGCAAGACCGCGCATGCGCGCATCCTGTCCGGTAGTTTCATTCTGCTTCTGGGTTCAGGAATTGCAACCGCAACGAACTTCGCCTACAACGTCGCCGTCGCGCGATTCCTCGGACCCACGGGTTACGGACACGCAACCGCCGTCTACACGCTGCTAATCCTGATTTCGGCGGGAACCCTCTCGTTTCAGATTGTCTCTGCAAAACTCGTGGCACGGCAGGACTCGGAAGAGAAGCAGCGTGCCGTGTACCGCAGCCTGCACCGCGGCGCATGGGTTTGCGGCCTTTTCGCCGCGGCCCTTTTCTTCCATTATCAGAAGCCCATCGCGGCTTATCTCCATCTGCCCACGCCGGCGCTGGTCGCGTGGGTCGCGGTCGGAGCTGCGTTCTATGTTCCACTGGGCATCCAGCGCGGGTACATCCAGGGGGTATGCAAGTTCCCCGCGCTGGCCATCAATGTGGTGGTCGAGGGTGTCGTCCGCCTGGGTGGCTCGGTTTTGCTGATGCAGCTCGGTTTCGGGGTGACCGGAGTGATCGCTGCGAATGCCGGCGGCGTTGCTGCGGCATATCTGGAGGCGATGCCCTGGAAGCGGGTTGCGCGTATCGCGAACCCGGTCCTGTTGCAGGAAAGCCTTCATGAAATCGGCCAGGCCCTGGTGTTCTTTTCCGGGCAGGTACTGGTCAACAACTGCGACATCATCCTGGTGAAGCATTTCTTTCTGCCTACCGATGCCGGCCTGTACGCAGCCGTGGCTCTGGTGGGGCGCGTGATCTACGTTTTGTCGTTCGCGGTCGTCAACACGATGTTTCCGATTGTGGCCGGCACCACCCGCGAGGAGCGCCGCGGATTCAGGGTCATTGCCACTCCCTGTCTGCTGGTGCTGGGGATTGGCGGTGGTCTCGCCCTGGCCCTGTATGTCACTCCAGCCTGGCTGTGGACAAAGTTCTTCGGCGATGGCTTTCAGCTGAGCGGACCCTATGGACTGCCGCAGTTGCTGGCGCTGTACGCGGTCACGTCCACGATCTATTGCCTCAGCGTGGTCGTGATTACTTACGAGATGGCTCACAGAATTGCGCGCATCAGCTGGATCCCGCTGGTCGCAAGCGGGGTGGTCATCGCGGGTATCAGTTTCTTCCACGGTTCGCTGCTCGAGGTCATCCTGGTTCAGCTGATCCTGATGATTGCTTTGTTCCTGCTGGTCGCCGGACTTTTCATCTTCGCAACCCTCACAGACAAGGGCGCAGTCGAGAACAAGGTCGAATCGGGCCCGATCCGGATTCTGCGGCCGGTTACGCAGGAAGAGGTAATTGCCGAGTTTCTGAAGAACGACTTCAACAGTCCGGCGTTTCACGAGTACCACCAGGTGTTGCGCGATCTGGTGATGACGCCGAACCTGCAGGACCCGGTCGAGAACACGAAGCGAAAGGCGCTCCTGTTCATTCGGCACCTGGCGCTGTGGAAGGAATTGCCCAGCGACACGCAATGGTACGAGGTGGAACTGCAGCGTGGGGAACTGGACTCTGTGCGATGTTTTCCCCGCGCGCACTGGCGGAAGCTGGCGCAGGGAGACTTTTCGGTCACAGCGGTGGCCGAGCGGATGCAGCAGGGAAGCGATGGCTCGGAGCCATTGCTGCGCACAAAACTCGACGCCATCGCCAATCGGATCTCCTCCGGCGATGCGGAGATGGGTGTGATTGTTCTGATCGGGGTGAGCGAGCGAGAACCGGTTACGGTGCTGGACGGCAATCATCGGCTGATGGCGGCTGTCTTGTCCGCACCCGCCGATCTGGACCGCCTACGTTTCCTTTGCGGACTGTCTCCGCGGATGAGTGAATGCTGCTGGTACAACACGAATCTTGTTACATTGACGCGCTATGCGAAGAACGTTTTGACGCATCTGATTCACGATCCGGAGGCTGAACTGGCGCGCCTTATGGAGAGCGCCGGATAGGTTTTTCAGGACCCAGCCCCGAGAGGAGGGTAGGAAATTGACAGAGATACCGACAGGAATGCGACCGGTGGCAGTGAGACGGCTGCCGGACGTTCTAAGCGTGCAGGAGAAGGTGGCGTTTCTCCACGACATCGCGGGGATTATGAACACCAGCCGCCCGCGCCTGGTTCTCGATTGCTCGAGACTCCGCGAGTGCGACATCTCTACGATCCATCTGCTGCTGCATTGTCTGGAAGAAGCCATGAAGCGGAATGGAGACGTGAAGCTCGCAGCGGTGCCGGCGGGGGCAGCCATCCGGCTGGTCAGCACGGGGGTGGCGGGTCTCTTCGAGACCTTCGATTCAACCGAGGAAGCAGTGAACAGCTTTCATCAGCTTCCGCTGCCGCGGGAAAAGCCGTCCTCCGGGCAGAGACCTCGCTCCGAGCGTGTTGCCTAGGGCGTGCGCGATGCAGAAAGTCCGGAAGGGGAGAAAGATATGAAGACAGCAACCCTGGGTATGCACCGACTGGTGGCGATCGCGCTGGCGATCCTGCTCGCAGTGCCTCTTTCGGCTGTGGCATCGGCTCAGGAAGTTCCTGATGCGCCGAAGCCCCAAACCACCGCGCCTGCACCTGCGCCGGCCGCACCGGCACAGAAGGCAGCGGAGGTGGCGTCGCTGCCGGATAGTCCGACCCCGGTTCCGCAAAGCGACCCGGGGGCGCAGGAGCAACAGCAACAGCCGTCCAACACCCAGCCGACGCCGCCACAACAGCAAAGCAATCCGTCGCAACCGATGGGAACTGCGGTCGCACCGGCACAGCCGTCGGGCGGAGTGGCAGCGACACGGCCGGCGGGCGCAGCGATTGCACCGGCGAAACAGAAGCGCAGCCACACTCTGCTGATCCGCGTAAGCCTGCTGGTCGGCGCAGCGGTCGCCATCGGTACCGTTGTCGGATTGTCGAGCGCAAGCCCGAGCCGTCCATAAGAAGACGAGCAGGGAACTCGCTTTTCAGGAGGAATCACGATGGGCTCAGACCGTACCCGATTCGTCAGCTTTTCCGGGATCGATGGTGCCGGTAAAAGCACGCAGATCGATGCGTTGCGCAACCGGCTTGAGGCCGCTGGGCTGCGTGTGCGGATTCTTACGTTCTGGGATGACGTGGCGTGTTTCAAGGGCATGCGTGAGAGCGCCGGGCACACGCTGTTCCGGGGCGACAAGGGCGTGGGCACGCCCGAGATGCCGATCAATCGCCGCGACAAGAACGTGCGCTCGCGCACGATGACGATGGTCCGGTGGTGGCTCTATTTCGCCGATGCGGTTTCGCTTCGTCTTGCTGTTCGCCGCGCGCTGCGTTCCGGCGATTTCCTGATCTGCGATCGGTATGCCTGGGACGAGCTTGCGAACCTGACGCTGCACTGGTGGATCACGCGAATGTATGTGCGGCTGATCGCCCGCGTTGTCCCGCGGCCCGATGTCAGCTTTGTGCTCGACGCCGATCCGATACAGGCCCGCAGTCGCAAGCCGGAGTACCCGCTCGATTTTCTCTGCCGTTGCCGGGAGTCGTATCTGACGCTGAGCGAACTGGTGGGGAGAATCACCGTCATTGCTCCCGGGCCTGTCGGAGAGGTGGAGGCGGCGGTTCTAAGCCATGTTTTGCTGGACCGGAAGCAGCCGGGTCGGGCTCAGGGGCAGGTTCAGAAGGCTGGAGGCGGGGCGGCGGCCTGAGAGTGTATGTCCGATTCTTGGTAGTTGCGGCTCTGTTGCAGATCGGTCCAAAAGCCGCACACATCAGATATCATTAAACTTAAGTATTACACTGGCCTGGGCAGCTGTTGTCTAAGCGATTAGGGTGAGATTTGTTGCCGCCGAGCCTACCTGCCGACGCAACAGTGTTGCAGCAGATCCCATTCTGCTGCATCACTGGCTCGCCCCCAACGTCTCATCTAGGCTGACAAAATCTCTTCTGCTGCTGATCGTTGCGCTGGACTTGTCGAGTGTCCCAATCCGAACCTCAAGACCCCGCCCGTTTGAAAAGACAACTGTCACAACACCGGATTCAGCATTGGATGCGCTGTCGTGCCTCACCGTGATGACGGCGGAGTTTGTTCCATCGGGAAGAGCGCGCTTGAGCGCCCTCACAAAAGCGACGAGGTCCTCGTTCGACGTATCGACGTCAGGTGCAAGTTCACGAGAGAGGTGCGCAACTCTCGCTGCGGAGAAGTAGATTGCACCAACGAGCGGCTGCGCCGGTTGCCCCTTTAAGATTACGAAGTGGCTACTGTTGTCGCTGGCCGACTCGGCAGGAGGGGAGAGCTTGCAGCACGATGAAAGTGCGGAGAGCGCTTCCCTTTGCGACATCCCGATATAAAATCTTTGGCCGCCAAAGTAAACACTGGGCTGGGTCGCAGTGGCAGAGGTTTGTGAAAACAGCAGAGAGCCTGTCAAGAGGAGCAACGCAAAGGCTAGGATTTTGTGCATGTGTCGTCTCCATTGGGGGAAGGGCGGCTACTTGGGCTGCTGCACGGTAATTGGCAGGAACACTGGCTCGGCAAGTATCCCCGTGGTTCCGTCCTTGTCACGTCCAATTTGCAGGCCTTGGAATCTCCAGACAGTGCCACCTTCTGTGTCCAGCAAGAATACCTCGTGGGATGGTATGTCCTGCCCTTCAGCGTTGGATTCGTCCACCGTCGCCTCAAGCATTTGGAAGTGCGCATTCGCCCGAGTTGTGGAGGCAAGGACTGTCTTGTGCTCAAATGGCGCGATCGACACACCCGCAGCCAAGCCGGCTACTGCAGCTAGGATCAGTTTCCAGTTCATTCAGTTTTCCTCCCCTCTTGAACAAGCCAATGTTAACAACCGCCGTCAGATACGGGGACAAAGGCCTCGAAGTCTGCGATTTCGGAATTGGAGGCTAGTTGGTCGAGCGCGACTTGGTTCAGGGGGAATTGATCGAACTCGGCGTACATCGAATCGATAAGCTCGACCGCGGTCTCGGCAACGCTCGTCACCTTGTTGCGCAGGTCATGAGCGTAGGAAACGATGTCTTGGTGGATCAATATCGACTTAAGTAGCTCTGGCATCGGGCGAAGGCCGGTAGCCGGAGTTTCACCCGGTTTGTGTAGATATCGCTCCAAGAGTGGAGGCCACTCACGTTGCAGGAATGTGTACCGGTTTCCATTGGGGTGTTTGAATGCGAAATGGAAAATACTGTCTGTTACGTGGGTTGATTTGTTCCTCAATATTCGAGCAAACCGCAGCCAATCCTTCTCTTTCCCCCCAGTAAACACCAGAGGCTTGAGCTTGTTGTAGAGGTCCTCCGTTTTCTTCTCCTGAGGAGTGCATATAAGATCGATCGTCGGCGCCGGACCAGAGAGCCAAGTTTCGATCACCGAGAACTGGGCACGGCCAACCTTCAAATTCGCAATCCGATTCGGAAGGAAAATTGCCACCAGTTCAGCTGTCGAATCCAACGTTGCCAATAATGAACTGAGTAGCAGTTTGAAGTTTCGCTTTGCAATTGCGTCAGCCTCCAGATCCCACGGTTCGCCGTTTTGTCGCTTTTCCGGATCGTAGCCCTTGTCTTGCTTGCTTTGAAAGAGCTGGAGCGCGGCATCAGCCTCCGACAAACCTTCTTTGATTGCCCTCATCACCAGTCCGAAATAGCTAAAGAGAATGTGCTCTCGGTCATCCAAAAACGACGACGCCGCGCCAAAAGAGAGATATCTTGAGCGGGTGTAAAGAGAGAATAGCGATGGGGGCAGAAGGCCGGAATCTCGAGCCGCTACCCAGTCGGGTGCCGCCTCAGTTCTCGTCAATGGAGCTGTCACGATACCGGGAAGGTCGAGGTCGAATTCGTCTAGCCGCATGCTCTAATATGCATCATTTGTGCTCCTCGATGCAGAGCGAGTCAAACCGCAACTTGTGGTTGTGACCGACATGCCATCCACGGCCGACCGGGCATGGATATGCTTCCAACAACGGGGGCCTCCGGACATGATCACTCGCCCTAAACCTCTCGACCTCGCGTTCGCTCGTGGAATAGGCAGGAAAGGGCGCGGCGGCCTGAGAGCGTATGTCTGATAACAGATATTCTGTTAACTAACAGTCAGGCGACCGCTGTCTAAGGCTTTTTCTCGCCCCAGACTCCGCTGGCGGCCTGGACCGACAGCGCGATGCGGTTCCCCACTCCCACCTTGCGCATGAGCCGCGCGACATAGGATTTGACCGTCTGTTCGCGGATGCTGAGCGCCTGGGCAATCTCGCGATTGGAGCGAGCCAGCACCAGCTGCTGCAGGACTTCTTCCTCGCGCTCGGTAAATCGTGGATTCGAACGCTTGCGCCTGGCGGCCGACCCCTCGAGGGCGCGGTCGACGAAGGTGGACAGGACCCGGCGGGGGGCCCAGATGGACCCCTCCAGGATGGCATAGGCCGCCTGCATGACTTGTTCAGGGTTCGCCGTCTCTTCCAGCCACCCTTTGGCGCCGGCGGTGATGGCGTCGAGGATCTTCTCCGGCTCAGAGCCCGCGCCGATGACCAGCACCTTAAGACCCGGATGCCGCGAACGCAGCCGGGCCAGCAGGGCCAGCGAAAAGGCCTGATCCCGCAGCACGACTACCACCAGGTCAATGGCCGAATCCCGGAATGCCGTCGCCCAGTCGGTCGCGACGACCTGGAAGTCCGGCTGCTCGGCAAAGATCACGCGCAACCCTGCGATCCGAAGCGGCTCGAAATCCAGTAATCCGATCTTCAGTTTGCGCGTCGTCTGACTGCTTGTTTCCATAGCTCCTACAGTTTCGGCAGGACGATTCCCTGCTGGTTCTGATACTTCCCCTTCCGGTCGGCGTAGCTGATCTCGCACGGCTCGTCCGACTGGAAGAACAGGATCTGACACAAACCTTCGTTCGCGTACACGCGCGCCGGCAGTGGCGTGGTATTGGAGATCTCCAGGGTCACGAAACCTTCCCATTCCGGCTCGAAGGGCGTGACATTGACGATGATTCCGCAGCGTGCGTATGTGGATTTTCCCACGCAAATCGTTAACACGTCACGCGGAATCCGGAAATATTCCACGGATCGTGCCAAGGCGAAGCTGTTCGGAGGTACCAAAATGGATTCCGACTGTACCGTTACGAAGGATCGCTCGTCGAAGTGCTTGGGATCGACGATGGCGCTATTGACGTTGGTGAAGATCCGAAACTCGTCGGAAACACGCAGATCGTATCCGTAGGAGGAGAGCCCGTAGGAAACGACGCCCTCGCGAACCTGCTTCTCGCTGAACGGGTCAATCATGCCCTTGAGGGCATGTTCCCGGATCCAGCGATCGCTTTTAATTGCCATGTCCCTCCCGTTGTCCTCCCGCGTTCGATCCTGCTCCTGGCCCGGCCAGAGGCTCCAATCCCGCAACCAAGGGTAAAAATTGCATCTTACGGGAGGGCCGCCACATTGACAATGCCAGCAAACGTTTCTACGATCAGCCTTGAGACGGACACTTCGCCTGACGGGGGAAAACCTTGATAAAGCAGGACATCATTCACCAGGTGATTGAACGCACCGGCCTGCAGCGCAACAAGGCCGAGGCCGCTGTCGATACGGTATT
>Ga0224555_1001298_pt1 | contig 35345 bp, 31 predicted proteins | sample 714S23034metaG_FD_180687 | JGI IMG/M metagenome (GOLD analysis project Ga0224555, IMG submission 180687) | Peat soil microbial communities from Stordalen Mire, Sweden - 717 S2 30-34 | ecosystem: Environmental > Terrestrial > Soil > Wetlands > Peat | place: Sweden: Norrbotten County, Stordalen... | reverse complement strand
CACTCTCTGCCGCCATCGGTCTTGTGTGCAACCGTATTTGCTCTCTGTGGAAGGTCCCTATGATTTGAAGCGAGTCCACGCTGTCTGGCTCACCCTGCCGGCCCTGCAGGCGACCCTTGGAATCATTATTCTTCTCCCGAACCCGCGCCGCTTCCAGGCGCCGCAGCCGGGGCTCCGGGCGGAGGTGGCTGGGGAGCTGCTGGCTGACGATGCCGGAACTGCATTCCCGGTCCCTGCCCATCTGGTCCCGGTCCGCCCGGTCCCTGCCCGTCAGGTCTCCGGCCGTCGTGTCTCCATTCCTGGCGCTGTTCCCCGCGCATCCCGCCCTCTTCGCGGAAGGCCCGCACCTGTTTCCATTGGTCCGCGGTCAGCTTGTCGCGCACGGCAAGAAGAAAGCGCGCATTCGCCCTCTCCAGATCGCCCCGCGCCTGTACGACCTTGTCGATCTGGGCAGTGATGGCGGCGTCATTGGGCGTGTCCGCACTCATCAGCGGCTCCATTGCAAGCTCCGCCTTCTGCAGGTTGGCCTGCAGATCGATCAGCTTCTCCCGATGCTCCAGCATGATGCCGTCCATCGCCTTCCGCTGATCGTCGGTCAGCTTCAACCGCTCCGCGATTCTGGGATTGTTCCACCAGCCGTTGTGGGCGCCGGAACCGAATGCCCGTTCCATGGGAGGCCTGCGGCTACCAAACCCCGGTCCAACACCCGGGCCGCTGCCAGGACCCTGCGCGCCGGCCGATGCCGCCATCAGTACCCCTGCTACTGCCAAAATCAACCGTCCTGCCGTTCCTGCCTTCATCGAATTCTCCTTCGCCCCTGGCCGTTCAAAGGGCTCCTCTTGCTGTCTTTCTGGTTACCGAGCTTCGTCTTCCGCCATCAGTTGAGCCAGCGGCTCCATCGCACTTGGCACCTGCCGCGAAACATCGCTGTCTACTTTGGCCAGCAGATCGTCTTGCTCTTTGCTGGCGCGCTGTTCGGCTGCCAGCTTCTGCTGCCTGGCTGTTTCCGCGGCTGCTATCTTCGCTAATTCCTGTTGGTGATGGCGCTCGTAGAGGCCTCCAGTCAGGCTCCCTGCCGCCAGCACGCATCCCAGCGCCCAGCCTGCGGCCACCCGCCAACTCCTTAGGTGGACAAGCTTGACCGCCCGAGGCCGGCTATACTCGGCTTCGCTCCATGCGTGAACGCTCGACCGGAAATCCTTGAGCGCCTGCTCAATCTTCGCCTCAAACTCGCGTCCTTCGTCCGCCAATCCCGTTCCCATGCTCATCGTTTACCTCTCAGTTCCGCGCGCACTTTCACCAGCGCCCGCGAAAGGTGCGCCTTCACCGTGCCTTCGCTCAACCCGGTCGCCTGCGCAATCTCTCTCAATTCCTGGTCTTCCACGTACCGAAGCAGAAAAACCGTCCGCTGCCGCGCGCTCAAACCCTCCACCGCCTGCCACACCTGCGCTACCTGCTCCCGCGCCATCATCTGCTGTTCCACCGACCGTTCGCCGCTCGGCAGCCAATCGCTGGCCTCGTCCAGTTCCACTGCATTGGTTTGCGTACGCCGCCAGAACTGCAGCCGCCGATTTCGCCAGTGGTCCTTTTCCAGGTTGATCGCGATCCGCATCAGCCACGTCAGCGCGCTTGAATCGCCCCTGAAGCGGTCCCAGTTCCGGTGCGCTTTCAGGAAACACTCCTGGGTCAGCGTCTCTGCCAGGTCCACGTCGCGCGTGGACGCCAGCAGAAACCGGAATATCTGCGGCCGGTGGGCCTCTACAACGCTCGAAAACTCTTCCGCGGCAGCCTTCATCTCTTGCGCGGCAAGTTGCCCTGCCGTTCCCCTGGTCATTGGTTCAACTGCAGATCCGGCTGCCATCACCTTGGTAGACGCCTGCCTGCGGCGTGAGTTTACAACTGCGGCCTGATCGCCGGCGAATATGCGGTCAGTATACCCACTCAAATCGACTCCCAAAATGCCGGATTCCCCATGACATCAGCGGGTGCCCGGCGGACGGTCTTGGTCCGCTGGGGTGATCAAAGGTGGGATACATTCATCTATCTTCAGTTCTTCGGGCCTTTCATAGTCCTTTATCTAAAGTTCTTCGCGCCTTTTATGGCCCTTTAGCCATTCGGGCCTTACAAAGCTTTTTCAATCCCAATGCCAGTTCGCTGCCATTCGACGCCCCAGCCCCCGCGCGGGAATATAATCCGGGACGGCAAGAAAAGTGCGCACTGCCCTCGCCGGGGATCGAATCAAGGTCGCCCTGCCTGCAGCTCGCTTATAAAATTTGATTGGAGACAGGCATGATTTCTCGGCGAACTTTTGTAAATGGACTGGCAGTGGGTGTGGCTGGCTCAGCACTCTCATCCACAGCCAAGAGCTATGCTCAGATCCTCGGCGCCAACGACCGGCTCAACTTTGCCATTAACGGACTCAACGGGCGCGGCTATGCTCATCTGTCCGCGCTGAAAAACAACAGCAAGACCGCCCGCATCGCGTATTGCTGCGACGTCGACTCCAAAATTCTTGCCAGGTTCGCCGGAGCCGCGGAGCGCGAGCTTGGCTACGCGCCCAGGGCCGAGCAGGATTTCCGCCGCATGTTGGACTCCAAGGACGTCGACGCCATCACTGTCGCTACCCCCGATCACTGGCACACCCCTCTGGCCGTTCTGGGACTCAAGGCCGGAAAGCACGTCTACGTCGAAAAGCCATCCAGCCAGAACGCCCGCGAAGGCGAGCTTTTGCTCGCCGCCCAGGAAAAATATAAGAAGTGCGTGCAGGTGGGCGACCAGCAAAGGTCGTCGGACTACACCATCGCCATGATCGGGAAAATTCATGACGGCTACATCGGCGAGCCTTACCTGGCCAAGGCCTGGTACGCCAATACGCGTCTGTCGATGGGCACCGGAAAACACGCCCCCGTCCCCGAAAATCTCAACTGGGATCTCTGGCAGGGCCCCGCGCCCCGCAGCGAGTACAAGGACAATATCCATCCATATAACTGGCACTGGCTGCGCCGCTACGGCACCGGTGAAACCCTCAACAACGGCACCCACGAGGTGGACATCTGCCGCTGGGCCCTCCAGGCGGAGTACCCCGAGTCGGTCACTGCCACCGGCGGCCGCTACCAGTTCAAGGACGATTGGCAGTTCTACGACACCCTCGTCACCAGCTTTGGATACAAGGACAAGACCATCTCCTGGGAGGGCCGCTGCTGCCAGGGAATGAAGGTCTACGACCGCGACCGTGGCTCGGCCATCATGGGAACCAAGGGAACCGTAGTCATCGACCGCGACGGCTACGACGTCTACGACTGGAAGGGCAAGCAGATCGACAAGTTCCGCACCGGAAAGACCACCAGTTCCTCTGACACCCTCGGCATCGACACCATGACCGACGCCCACTTTGCCAACTTCATCGGCGCCATCAAGGGCGAAGCAAAGCTCAGTTCGCCTATTCAGATCGCCAACATCACCGTGACCATGTTGCTGCTCTCCAACATCGCCTATTTCATGGATCGCACCCTGCACCTCGACACCAGAAACGGCCACGTCAAAAACGACCCCGAAGCCATGAAGCTCTGGGGCCGCGAATACGAGAGAGGCTGGGAAGTCACCGTCTAACCCAACCAGCGCGCTTGGCCGAGCCGCAGTGAGGGAGATCATTTCGATGCATCACACGGTGGCTTTTGGCTCTATGACACCAAGAACCCAAGAACTGTAAGCTGAAAGCTGAAAGCTGAAAGCTGTTCACTGTTCACTGTCCACTGTTCACTGTCCACTGTCCACTGTCCACTGTCCACTGCCTCCAAGGAGCACCGCCAATGCCTGCCACATCTGCCACACTGCCTGCCGCTCAAGCCGGAACCATCACGCTCGGCGGCGATTTGACCGTAAACCGCATGGGCTTCGGAGCCATGCGCATTACCGGCAAGGGAATCTGGGGACCTCCGGAAGATCGCGACGCCGCCCTGGCCACCTTGCGCCACGCCGTCGAGCTCGGCGTCAACTTCATCGACACAGCCGACTCCTACGGCCCCAATGTCTCCGAGGAGTTGATCGCCGAAGCGCTCTACCCCTATCCCAAAGACCTGGTCATCACCACCAAGGTCGGCTGGGTGCGCCACGGACCCGGCGTCTGGCAGCACGACGCCACCCCCGCCCACATTGAAGAAGCCATCGAAGGAAGCCTCAAACGCCTCCGCATCGAGCGCATCGACGTCTATCAGCTCCACGTCCCCGACCCGGCCAGCTCCTTCGACGCCTCCATGGAAACCCTCGCGCGGCTCAAGGAACAAGGAAAGATTCGCCATGTCGCTCTCTCCAACGTGACCCTCGAGCACATTCAGCGCGCGCAGAAGATCGTCCCCATCGTCTCCGTCGAAAATCGCTACAGCTTCTCCGACCGCGAGTGGGACTTCGTTCTCGACTACTGTGCGGCCAACAAAATCGCCTTCATTCCCTGGGGCCCCATGGCGCAAGCCCGCAAAGCGAATGAAGTCGTGGAAAAAATTGCATCCGCAAGAAATGTATCCACAGCGGTGGTCTCGCTGGCTTGGCTCCTGCGTCGTTCGCCGGTCACGCTGCTCATTCCCGGAACCAGCACCGTAAAGCATCTTGAAGAGAACGTAAGCGCGGCCGCATTCCATCTCACCGGCGCCGAGTTTGCCGAACTCGCCTCAGTGGTCCCCAAACCCTACTGGCTGCGCGGGTAGTGCAGGCTAGCCAAAAGGTAACTGCCGGTTGGGCGACTAACCGCTCGCACGCCGAATAATCCGGAGAATTCTACGTTGCACAGGGATTTGATAGACTCTGGTCAAGCCGGCAGGTGGCGCCGGTCCCTGAAAATCTATTTGTGCCACGAAAGATGGGTGCCCCCGGTCTCCTGCATTTGGAGACCGGGGAGATCACGAACCCCAACCGGGCCGCTTCCGGATTCTGACGGTTCCGGCCGAGTGACCGCCTATCCGGCAGTTATCTATTCGGCAACATTCCCGCACCCCTTCGACGAGGGGATGCCGCTCATCGAGGATCTGCGCGGAAAAAACGCATTGTCAAAGACCCGGATCTCCGTCCTCGGGTCAATAATTTATTCTATTTTCAGCTATGTTGCTAGAATCGCTCCGCGAACAAGTCCTCCATGCCAACCAGGAGATCGCCCGCCGCGGCCTCGCTCCTCACACTTTCGGCAACGCCAGCGGCATCGACCGCGCTGGCTCCGAGCCGTTAGTCGTCATCAAGCCCAGCGGCGTCGATTACGCATCTCTCACTCCCGCCGACCTGGTCGTCACAGACCTCGATGGCAAAATCGTCGAAGGCTCCCTGAACCCCTCCAGCGACCTTGACACTCACACCCTGCTCTACCGCGAGTTCCCCCAGATCGGCGGCATTGTCCACACCCACTCCGAGTTCGCCACCTCCTGGGCGCAGGCCGGCCGCGAGATACCCTGCCTGGGCACCACTCACGCCGACTATTTTCACGGTCCGGTTCCCGTCACCGAGCCCCTCACCGCCGCCGAAGTGACTGAAGCCTACGTACGCAATACCGGCGCGGTCATCGTTCGCCGTTTCCGATCTCAGGGCCTCGACCCCGTCGCCGTCCCCGGTGTGCTTGTGGCTGGCCATGCCCCGTTTGCCTGGGGCAAGAGCGCCGCCGAAGCTGTCGAACACGCGGATGTCCTCGAGTACATCGCCCGGCTGGCCTTCCGGAGCACGCTTCTGGGCGCTCCCGAATCCGGAATCCCGATCTACGTTTCTGAATATCACTACTTGCGAAAACACGGCCCCAAAGCCACTTACGGCCAGAAGTAACTCCAGCCCGGCAGGTGTCCGGCAGCCATTCCTGCCGGCCGCCATCCTGAATGGCGTCAGCCGGCGTTTCAATTCAGAATCGTCCGGTTCTCCGCGACCGAATCCCTCGAATTTGCCCAGCTCGCCGGTCGAGATCCCGCCCAGTCAGACATTAACCTCATTTTCATCAGCCGCCTACAGATTCACGTAGATTGATCCCTTTCTCCGTATCTCGCATACTGTTTTCTGCATTAGCAACGCGAATTCCTCCGGCTACAGGTTGACATTTCACTAAAAGCCGAGTCGATATCTCGCGTAACCTCTGTAGATTGCTGGTTCCATTTCCTGGAGCCTGTGCATTTCTCCGCTTGGCGACCAACGTGCTACAGAGCTGATTGATGTAGAGAGCTCCCCCCATGGAGACAAGTCTTCTCAACCGTGTGCAGGCAACGCTGCTGGCCTTGGCCACGGCCGCGCTCTTCGTGTTGGCAGTCCTGAATCTTCAGCAGGAACGTCACTTCCAGCAGCCGGACGACGGCGTCTGGTGGCACGAGGCGGACGGCGGCCTGCAAGCCGAACGCGTCTTGCCGGGGCAGGCCGGACAGGTTGCCGGCATTCAGCCCAATGACCTGCTCACCGGAGTCGCCAGTTGCCCCTCGTGCAACGAAACCACCGTCCAACGGCTCTCCGACCTCGACCGCGCCCTCTACCGCACCGGTCCCTACGGCCAGGTCTTCTATTCCATCACCCGCGACGGCATCCCCCTGGATACCCCGGTCAAGGTCATCCCCGAGCCGCTCGACCGCAGCCTGGCGCTGGGCCTGCGCGTTATCGGCCTCATTTACCTCATCATCGGCTTCTACGTCCTCTTCCGGCGCTGGGGCGCCCCGCGCGCCACGCACTTTTATCTCTTCTGCCTGGTCTCCTTCGCCTGGTATGCCCTCAAGTACACCGGCCAGCTCGACGGGCTTGACTGGACTGTCTTCTGGGCCAATACCGTCGCCGAATCGCTGCAACCCGCGCTCTTCCTTCACTTTGCCCTCAGTTTCCCTGAGGAGCGGTTCAAGAGACTGCGCCGCCGCTGGCTGCTGCCGCTGGTTTATGCTCCCGGCGCCGGACTGCTCGGCCTCTGGCTCTGGGCCGTGGACACGCGCCTGGCCACCGGCCTGCTGAAACACCGCCTCGATCAAACCGCAACTGCTTACGATGCAGTCTTTTACGTGCTGGCCGCGCTGCTCTTCCTGCGCAGCTATGGCCAGGCCAATACCCCGCTCCTCCGTCAGCAGTTGAAGTGGGTTACGCGTGGGACTTTGCTGGCGGTTCTGCCTTTCACGGTGTTTTACGCCGTCCCCTTCCTTCTTGACCTGAACCCGCCCCAGCTGCTCACTAACCTCGCCGGCCTGTCGCTGGTCTTCTTACCCCTCACCTTCAGTTGGGCCATCGTCCGCTACCGGCTCATGGATACGGACCTCATCTTCAAGCGCGGCGTGGCCTATACCCTGGCCACCGGCCTCATCCTCGGCGGCTACTTTGGAACCGTCGCGCTGGTAACCCTGATGGTGCACAACTCCGTGCCGCAGGCGGTGCGAGAGTGGGCTTTTCCCGTCGCCATGATTGTCGCATTGGCCGTCTTCGACCCCCTCAAGCGCCGTATTCAGGGCTGGGTCGATCGCGCCTTCGACCGCCATCGCTACGACTATCGCAAGGCCCTTGTCGAGTTCGGTCGCGGTCTCAGCTCCGAAACCGATCTCCAGGCCCTGCTCCAATCCATCGTGGAACAGTTGCCGCGCACGCTTCTCGTGGCCCGCGTCGCCATCTTCCTGGCCGAGGATTCAGGCCTGCGCCTGGCCGCTTCTCACGGCCTTCCCGCTGAAGTCAGTCTCGCTCAGCAGCGCTTCGATCTTGGCTTCCTTGACCTCGCCTTCGATGGTGCTGCCCAGGCCAACCCCCACTCCCACATATTCCTGGAGAATGCTCAGGCCGCCCTCCATCTGCCCGAATCCCAGCAAAGCACGGCGGCTCTGCTCGACCTCAACTACTACCTGCCCTGCCGCGTTGCCTCAGGCCAAATCGAGGCCAGTGCCAACTCCAGTCCCGCCGCCAGCCGCACCATAGCGGTCATCGGCCTCGGCCGCACCATGGGCGGCGACTTCCTCTCCAGCGAGGATGTCGAGCTGCTCGAGTCCCTGGCCAGCTACATCGGCATCGCCCTGCAGAATGCCAGCCTCTATGCCCGCCTCGAAGAAAAAATCGGCGAATTCGAGCGCCTCAAGGAGTTCAACGAGAACATCGTCGAATCCATCAACGTCGGCATCCTCGCCCTCGACCTCGACGACCGCATCGAAAGCTGGAATGCGCAGATGGAGGCCATGTACGCCTTCAGCCGCGCCGAGGCTCTCGGACAAAGGCTCCAGGACGTCTTCCCGGCCGAGTTTATCGAGGCGCTGGAAGGTTTCCGCAACGAGCAGGGCGTTCATCACCTCTATAAGTTCCCCCTCACTACGCGCGCCGGAGAGCTGCGCACCGCCAACATCGCCATCGCGCCTCTGCTCTCGCGCCACTTCGTTTCCGTGGGCCGCATCGTCCTCGTCGACGACATCACCGAACGCGTCGCGCTCGAAGCGCAGCTTGCCCAGACTGACAAGCTCAGTTCCATCGGCCTGCTCGCCGCCGGCGTTGCTCATGAGATCAACACCCCGCTGGCCGTCATCTCCTCTTACGCGCAAATGCTCTCCAAGCAACTGCGCGGCGATGCCCGCCTGGGCCCGGTCCTCGACAAGATCACCCAGCAGAGCTTCCGCGCCGCGGAGATCGCCAACGGCCTGCTCAACTTCTCGCGCACCTCCACCACCGAGTTCCGTGAAACCGACCTCAACCAGGTCATTCGCGACACTCTTTCGCTCCTCCAGCACCAGTTCAAGACCGCGCAAATTGAGATCGATCTCGATCTGGCAGAGCCTTTGCCCGCCATCAATGGCAACTCCGGCAAACTTCAGCAGGTCTTTCTCAATCTGCTCCTCAATGCCAAGGAAGCAATGCAGGGCGGCGGCACATTGCGCGTCTCGACCTTGGTCAATGGGCATGTCGAAGCTCTTATTACCGATTCCGGCAGCGGCATTGCCCCCGAGCACCTGAAGCGCATCTACGATCCGTTCTTCACCACCAAGACAACTCCCCGGCCCGGCGACAGGCGCGGCACCGGACTGGGACTGTCGGTTTCCTACGGCATCATTCAGGAGCACGCCGGCAAGATTCATGTCGAGAGCGAAGTCGGCTCCGGCACTACGTTTCATCTCGAATTTCCACTATTGAGGAATTCAGTGCATGCATGAGTCCATGTCCGAGGTAGATCTACCCTTGAACGACCCCATCGTCGAAACCGCGACAAATGGAAACTCCGCTTCCGCCGGCATTCTGGTAATCGACGACGAAGCTTCCATCCGCGAATCGCTTGATGTGTTGCTGTCTCTCGAAGGCTACGCCACCGCCATGGCCGTCGACGGAGAAGAAGGACTGCGGATGATCGAAGCCAATAACTTCGACCTGGTCCTGCTCGATCTTGCCCTGCCCGGTCAGAGCGGCCTCGAACTGTTGCCGCAGATCAAGGAACGCCAGCCCGAGTTGCCGGTCATCATGATTACCGCCTACGGCACCGTCGACAACGTGGTTGAAGCCGTTCGCGCCGGCGCTGAAAACTTCGTCCAGAAGCCCTGGGACAACGAAAAACTCCTGGCCGATATCCGCTCCGCCATCGCCCGCCACAGGGCTGAAGAAGAGAACCTCCAGCTCAAGCGCACCCTCAAGCAGCGCTACAACTTCTCCAACATCGTCGGCAAGAGCGAGATCATGCTCAAGGTCTTCGATCTCGTCGCCCAGGTCGCGCCCAGCCGCTCCACCGTCCTCATCCAGGGCGAAAGCGGCACCGGCAAGGAGCTCATCGCCAAGGCCATCCACGCCAACTCGCCCCGCCGCGACAAGCCCTTCGTCCCCATCAACACCGGAGCCATGCCGGCGGAGCTGCTCGAGTCCACGCTCTTCGGCCACGTCAAGGGCGCGTTCACCTCCGCCATCGCCTCCAAGAAAGGCCTTTTTGAAGTTGCCCACGGTGGCACCCTCTTCCTCGACGAAATCGCCACCATGGGCATGGACACGCAGGCCAAGATCCTGCGCGTCCTCCAGGACCGCCGCTTCATGCACCTTGGCGGCGTCCAGGAAATCCAGGTCGACGTCCGCATTCTCGCCGCCACCAACGTCGACATGCGCAAGGAAGTGCGCGAGGGCCGCTTCCGCGAAGACCTCTTCTACCGCCTCAACGTGATTACCGTCGACCTGCCCCCGCTGCGCGCCCGCCGCGAAGATATTCCCCTGCTCGCCAACCACTTCCTCGAGTTCTATGCCAATGAGAACGGCTTCACGCCGCGCCGCCTCTCGACAGACGCCCTGCGCGCCCTGGTCGATTACGACTGGCCCGGCAACGTGCGCGAACTCGAGAACTCCATCGAGCGCGGCGTCGTGCTTTCCAACGGCCCCGTCATCGGCTCCGACCTGCTCCCCGGCCACATCACCGGCCGCAGCTTCCAGGACGCCCTCCTCGAGCACAACCCCAACGCCTCTCTCTTCGACATCCTAGAAGTCATCGAGCGCCGCATCATCATCGAGAAACTGGAGCGCTGCAACTGGAACCAGACCGACGCCGCCGAGCAATTCCGCGTCCCCCTGTCCACGCTGAACCAAAAAATCAAGCGCCTCAACATAGAGATACGGAAAAAAGGTAGAGAGTGAGCGAAAGAGCGGTCAGTCTTCCGAGATCGCGGAAAGGCGATTTACCGTCATTCCAGAAACGATCCAGTCGACATGGGCGTTTACGGGGATTAGTAAGCGCGATGCCTCTTCGCCGCCACCCAAGCGCGGCTGAATCCAGTTCACATGTCAGTTCTGATGTTCGCGACTCAGCTTTGCCCACCAGTTCTGGAAATCTTTGCCGTCAAGTTGCTCGAAGTTTGTGCTCGTCCATGCGTTGACCGCAACGGGTGGCCTCGAAGTGCGGCGGTTTGTGGGCGAGCCGCCCTACTTATAAACCGCCTTGGACATGGGATTGAGAGTGCCATTGCGCGTGAAATGGACGCTCTTGTCCGGCGGCAGGTAGGAATGTCTGAGGGTTGATGTAGCGATTCGGGGCCGGAAGTACCCTCGATGTTTCTAAGCACGTGATCCTTGTATTTGGTATATATACCAAACACAAGGTACATTTTATGGGCCAGTTTAACTGTGAAACCCTGACGTATTAGCGGTTTGCCCCGCAAAGGAGATCCTAATATATGTATGTTTGCTATGGTATATATACCATAGCAAACTACATTTTCTCGTGTGATTCTATCTAGAATTTGCTACACCGACAAACGTCCCCTCCACGAGGACCGCGCCTGGAATCTAGGATATCCCTGCTTTACGAGGCCGACGCTCTTATCTCGCAAGCTGAACAATTATGGGAAATAAGTGATATTATCGCAAAATGAATATATGGTAGGCTGAGGTATATATACCTCAGCCTACTAACATTTTCTGCAGACTCTTTTAAGAGGCAAGTCATTAGCATATTTAGGCTTTGCACTTGGAATAGCGCTGAAATTACTATGCACTGTTAGGTATATATACCTAACAGTGTGATATTATGCTACTCTTACATAAAATGAGACCTTCGCAAATCAGGTGATCTATGGGCAGAACTAGCCGTCTCCAAATTGCTCGCACCGATATTCTCAAAGCCATCGAGAAAGCTCCTCGTCGGGTGTTCTGGGGCGACGATATTGGCGAAATATTGGAACAAAACAGAGCATTTTGGCGGTTAAGTAGTCGTACCGGGTTGCGGCAATTCATAGAGTTTCTGGTCGAAAAAGGGGACCTGCGTATAAAAGAGATCATCCCCGCAAACCATGATATTCCTAGGATTTACAGGTACGTCTGGAAAGAGGCCAGTCCTTTTGAAGTTGCTCTTTCTCTGAAACGAGAAGCTTATCTTTGCCACGGAACAGCGGTTGCAATTCACGGTCTAAACGATCAGATTCCCCAGCGCCTATATTTGAACAAAGAGCAAAGCCCCAAAGGGAGCCCAAGCGGATTGACTCAGACCGGCATCGACCGAGCCTTTGCCAATAAACAGAGGGAGACTCGCCTCATATACCGTTTCGACGACTCTGAGGTAGCCATTGTGTGGGGAAAGAGCACAGGCAATTTGGAAGTGATCGAAATGAATTATCGGGGAACCAATCTACGGGTTACCAGCATCGAGCGGACCCTGATTGATATCGCTGTGCGGCCTGCTTACGCAGGTGGCCCCCTGCAGGTTCTTGCAGCCTATCGCGGCGCAATGGAGAAGGTTTCAGTGGGAGTCTTAGTAGCCACACTGCGGAAGCTAGAATATGTCTATCCGTTTCACCAGGCCATTGGCTTCTATATGGAGCGTGCTGGATATCCAGAATCGAAATACACGCGGCTAAAGGAACTAGGGCTTAAATTCGATTTTTACCTTTCGTATGGAGTGAAGGATCCTGAGTATGTGCCCAATTGGCGCATTTATATCCCTAAAGGCCTTCAATGACACCCAATGAGGTCACTTCTTCGACGACGAAATCAAAATAGAAATCAAATTCCTTCAATTTGTCATTGTTTATCGACAGACGGACACTGTCCCAGTCGGGACGATGGAACTCTCGTTGCGCTGCAATCAATTGCAACAATTCAAGTGGCACGTCTTTGGCGGCAAAAATGTGGCGCAGCAGTTCCTTATTCTCTGGCGAACCAACTCTGAATCCAGTGATTACATGGATCTGGTAAATGTCGAAAAAATCTCTGGCTCTGGCTGAAGGTGTTCGGTTCAGAGTGTACTCGCGCATCTGCTGACAGATCGCCCTTAACTTTTCAAGTGCGATCATTTCAGGGGTATAAACGCGAACATCGAAACTGTCTATTTCTCGGACGATACTTCCCTGGGTGTATTCAAATTTGCTCAAGTCAATCGTAAATTTTCGCTGCTGATTCGGACCAATCACCATAGAATCACGCCCACGGGCCTGCTTATCATCATCTCCAATCCGTTCGTAGCGAGCCTCATCAAGCAGCTTGAACTCAGCGAAGTATCCTCCCCACCTTGGAGATCCCTCTCGTGGCGTGAAGGGTCGAGGGCTAAAAGAGAAATCAACCACTACCATTCCAACACTTGCAAATCGGCGCTTCAACGCGGCCTCGAGGCGCTGTGCAGCTTCCGCCGAATCCTCGAAATCGTTTTCGATGGAAAAATCTAGATCTAGAGAAGAGCGGCCGCTGAGGCCAAGTGCGATGGCCAATGCATTACCGCCTTTTAGCACGACTCTGTCAAAAAAATAATCGTCAGAAAACACGGCAGTGATTGCGAGGCGGCGCACCTGTTCATGTTCGAGCGTTTTCCCCTGTGGCATAACTCTATTTTGCATGCCGTTTCTGATTACTTACCCGTCCGGCCAACAATATCTATTGATTATCTGGGCTTTCAGGATACAAACCTTCACCCGGCAGAGGATTAGTCACGGGAAAGTCGGCTAGGTCCCGCTGATCGGCCTCCGCGGAATTCTTGGCTCACGCTGACAGCCCATAGCACGATCTGACGACAATACAGGTTTCTCAGACTTGCTATTCTCTATTCCCGATTCCCTGCTTCCAGCCACCTCGCCAGAAACCCTTTCAACTCCTCGGGGGGCCGCAACCAAACATCCGCTGCCGTCTCCCGCGACCCTAGACGCACAAGCACGCTGAGGTGCGGACCATCCGCGCCATTCACCGCCCGAAACGCCACCTCGTCCGTCACGTCATCGCCCAAAAACGCGACCGCCCCGCCCGCCCCAGCCTCTTCAAGAATCGCCTCGACCGCAGCCCCCTTGTCGCGTCCCGCGCGCAGCTCCAGCCCCGCTTCGAACTCCAGCAGCCCCAACCCTTCCATCCGTGCCAATGGCTCAAAGAGCGCCCGCGTCCGCTTCTCGATCAACCTAGCCTTTGCCGGCGAAGCTCCCCGCCAGTGCATTACCACGGCATTGGCTTTGTCTTCAAACAGCCCGCCCAGGCTGTCCCGCCGCAGCCGTTCCCGCAGATCGTCGAGGCGCGCCCGCGTCGCCGCTGGAGCCTCCTCCAACTCGCGCCGCCCATCGGAATAGAGCCGCTCCGCCCCGTGCAGTCCCCACACTTCGAGCGGCGGGTCCAGGGTGAGCAGCGGCGCAATCTCCCCAGCCGGCCGGCCGGTAATCACGACCATCCGCGTCCGTTCCTGTTTCTGAATGCGCCCCAGCATCTCCCGCACGCCTGCCCAAGGACGCGCCTGAAAGCGATCCACGCGAAAGGGCGCCAGCGTCCCGTCGTAGTCCAAAAGCAACAGTGGGTTGGGTGCGCCCGCAAAGGCGTAAAAAAAATCCCTCAGCTTCTCTGCGGCTTCTTCCCTCAACCCTCGCTCGCTTTCAGGAAACCTCTGAAGAATCCGATGTTTTGAAAGGACACATCTACCGCTCGCTGAAAACTCGTCTCTTTTACGCTGTTTTGAAAGGGCACGACTTCAGTCGTGCCATAAATCTCGCAAAATAACCGTGGGCTTTAGCCCCTGAGGGAGCACCCGCCCTTCAGCCCTGCCCGCGCGGAGATCCCCTACGCCCGTTTCTGATCCGCAACGTGCAACGCATGCTCTGACACGGGCGCAGCCCGATGAATCTCAATGCCCTCCCCGCCTTCGAGCCGTAACTCGCGCAGGTCGCCCAGCACGTTGGCTGCCCAGCGGTAGATATTGTGTTCCATCACCTGCCGCCGCATCCGCCGCATCCGCCGTCGCCGCTCTTCGCGATTCATCTCCAGACCTTCATGAACCGCCTCGGCCACGCCTTCAGTGTCGTATGGATTCACAATAAGCGCATCCCGCAGCTCCACCGCGGCTCCCGTAAATTTGCTCAGCACCAGTACGCCGTCCTCATCCTCGCGCGCGGCCACGAACTCCTTGGCCACCAGGTTCATTCCATCGTGCAGCGAGGTCACCAGGCACACGTCCGCCGCACGGTACCACCGCCCCACCTCCTCGTGGTTCAGTTGGCGATTGATCAGCACGATCGGTTTCCAATGCGCCGTCTGGTAACGCAAGTTGATCCGCTCCACCGTCTCCTCAACCTGCAGCCCCAACTCGGAATAGCTCGGAATGCGCGTCCGGCTTGGCGCAGCAACCTGCACCATCGTCATCCGTTCCCGATGCCAGGGATGCGCCTCCAGCAGCTCCTCGATCGCCAGCAGCCGCTCCACGATTCCCTTGGTGTAATCCATCCGATCGACGCCCAGCACCAGGCTCTCCGCCCTTACCCCAAAGCCGCTCAGCAGCTCTGTGCGCGCAAACGCAACTTCCTGTTCCGCCTGAGCTTCTTCCTCAGGGTCGGGATCCAATTCCGGCAGGGGTCCTTCAAACGCCACGCTCACCGGATACGGCCGAACCGTGCTCAGGTGCCGATTCCTCAGCACTGTCATGTGTTCGCGATCGGTGCGCGACTCCAGCACCCGGTCCACTGTCGCAAGAAAATTGTTGCAATGCAGCGGAATGTGAAATCCGATCAGATCGGCGCCCAACAGCCCATCCAGCAGTTCGTCTTGCCAGGGGCATATGCCAAACGCCTCCGGATTCGGCCACGGAATATGCCAGAAAATCGCAACCCGCGCATCTGGCCGCACCGCCTTCACCAGCCGCGGCAACAGGGCGAAGTGGTAGTCCTGCGCAAACACAACCGGGTTCGTGCAGCCCTCCATCTCTTCAACTACGGCAGCCGCAAAACGCGCATTCACCTGCTGGTAGCACTCCCAGTCCGCGGCGCGGAAGATGGGCCGCGTGTGCGCAATGTGGCATAACGGCCACAGCCCCTCGTTCGCAAAGCCATCGTAGTACTGCGACTCCTCTTCCGCGGAAAGCCATACCCGCCGCAACGTGTAGCGCGGATCGTCCGGGGGCACGCGCAAACGGTCGAATGCGTCCACCATCGAAGCGTCGGCATCGCCGCTCCCACTCGCCACCCACACCCCATCGCATGCCCGAAGCACCGGTTCAATTGCCGTTACCAGGCCGCTCGGAGGCACGGTGCACACCGTCTCTCGCCCTTGACGAATGTGCACGTACGGCTCGCGATTTGAAACCACAAAGATGCGGCTTGAGCCCGACCTGTCGCTCATATGCACGGCCAGCCGCTCCTCGGTCCACATATGCTCCCCGGCATCCCGCAGACGCGCCTCGGTTGCAGCCGAAGCTCGCGCCGCTATCAGACTCTCTGCCATCGTTTCCACTTCTCGAACCAATGGCCTGAATAGCTTCCAATCCCCAATGGTAAACTTCTCCGTCGCGGACTCGGCAGGTTGTTCTGTTTGGTCTGCCCGCAGCCGCAACAGGCGCAGTTTCTCCGCCACCTGCGTCATCGGCCGCAGCAAGAACCAGCTCACCATGGCCAGCGTCACCACCACGATAAAGAACACAAGCGCAACAATCCGCAAAAAGCTCCGCTGCCATACCGCGATTCCCTCGCTCCGGATATAGCCGGCGTCGGCCACAACCGCCAGGGTCCCTATCAACGCGTTTCCATTGTGCAGGGGCTGCGCCTCTTCCAGCCATTGCCAATCGCCGGAGTGTCCGAATGCGCTGACCACATCCCCTTTTTGAATCGACTTCTGGATCACCCCGTAGGGCAGGGCCCGCAACACTTCCTGAGGCCCGGTGCAGGCCAGCAGCTTTCCTTGGCCGTCATACACCGCCAGGCCCAGAACGCCGGTATGGGTCTTCAGGAGTTCCACCACGCCTGGAAGGGCAGATGGGTCGCCAGTCTCAAGCGCGCCGGTCACGCCCGGCTGAACGCTCATATCCATCCACTTGATGCGCCGCTCCAGTTCCACGCGCAAAGTATGCTTATGAGCCAACACGTCGAAATAGGTCGAGGCTACCGAGACCAGCGTCACGGCCACAATCAGGGCAAGGATCAGACGCACACGGAACAAGTGCATTCGTTACCCCCTATCCTTATTAGATGCCCTTTCGTCTTCTCCTGGCAGCCGGGCCAGCAGTTAAGTTGCATTTCTTCCAATTTTAAAGAACTTACGCGGTTGATTCTCACCGGGGAACCAGCCATCCCTCAACCGCCGGCTGCTTTCCACAACCAACCCTCGCCTGCCTGCATAGCGCCCGCCAATCAGCGTCCGCTCAATGCGCTATTCTGTCCAAGACAGTAACACAAAGCCTCCATCCCGCAAACCGGCACAAAATATGGCGATAATTCCGATCGAACGCACCGCCAAACAACTCGTGCTCACCATGCAGGACTATTCCGTGTTTGCCTGGCGCGCCTTCATGAACCTCTACACGGAGCCCCGCTACTGGTCTGAGTTCCTCATTCAGTCCGACATCATCGGTGTCGGGTCCACGGCCATCGTGTTGCTCGCCGGCTTCTTCACCGGAGGCGTGCTTGCCCTCCAGTCCGCCGCCACGCTCTCCCAGTTCGGCGCCACCGCGGTCACCGGCCAGTTCGTCGGCATCACCATGATCCGCGAACTAGGGCCCGTGCTCTCTGGTATCATGGTTGCCGGCCGCAACGCCTCCTCCATGGCCAGCGAACTCGGGTCCATGGTGGTTACCGAGCAGATTGACGCCATGCGCGCCCTCGGTGTCGACCCCATGCGCAAGCTCGTCACCCCGCGCATCTTTGCCTGCATCTCCATGCTCTTCTTTCTCACCATCGTTGCCGACGCTTTTGGAATCATCGGCGGCGGCGCGGTCACTGTCTTTCTCAATCACCAGGACGGAACCCAGTACTTCTCCAAGGCCTGGGAGTCGCTCCGCTACCCCGACATCATCCAGGGTCTCGTCAAGCCGCTCTTCTCCGGCTATATCATCGCCTCCGTCGGTTGCTTCTATGGCTTGAGAACCACGGGCGGAACCCAGGGTGTAGGCCGTTCCACCATCCAGGCCGTCGTCAACTCTTCGGTACTCATCATCCTGGTCGACTTCCTTCTCACCAGGGTGCTGCTGGCCTTCTTCCCTCCTCTATGACGGCCTTCACCAATTTCGGCCCGCCCGATCCAGACTCGCCTGCTCCAGACTTGCCTGACCCAGGGCAGTCCGGAAAGAAATCGGCAGCGGATAAGGCTCCCGTCGTAGCCTTTCGCAACGTCTCCATTGCATTCGATGGCCCATCGGTCCTCAACGACATCACGTTCTCGGTGGCGCCCGGTGAAACGCGCATTCTCCTCGGCCCCGCCGGCGTGGGCAAAAGCGTCCTGCTCAAGCTCTGCAATGGATTGCTCCGCCCCGACAGCGGAAGCATCCAGCTCTTCGGCGAAGAAATCGCTGCCATGCCCGAGGAGAAGCTCTTCCCCCTGCGAACCCGCATCGGCATGGTCTTTCAGGAGGGCGCACTCTTCGATTCACTCACCGTCCGTGACAACGTCGCCTACCAGCTCATCCAGGAAAATGTCCCCGACGACGAAATCGATACCCGCGTCCGCGAAGCCCTCTCTTTCGTCGGTCTTGAGGAGACTTTTTCCTTTTTTCCGGCCAGCCTCTCCGGCGGCATGAGGCGGCGCGTCGCCATTGCGCGCGCCTTTATCAACCATCCCGACATGCTGCTCTACGACTCGCCCACCGGCGGTCTAGACCCCGTCACCTCAACCACCATCATCGAACTCATCGTCAAGGAGCGCGACGTCCATCGCACCCCTTCCATCCTGGTCACCCATCGCCTTCAGGACGCATTCATGCTTTGCACCCACGAATTTGCTACCAAATACGACTGCATGATTCCATTCCCCAATGGCGAGACCGACCCAAACACCACTTTCCTCATGCTTGAAGAAGGCCGCCTGATCTTCGACGGCTCCCTCCAGGACCTCCTCAAGTCCCAAAACCCCTTCGTCCGCGAGTTCCTGGAGTAGGGCTCTTTTCAATTCTCCGCTGGCGATGTATGCTATACATCGTGAAGCGGACCCAGCTCTATCTCGACGACGATTTGTGGCAGGCTCTCCACACCAAGGCGGCCATCGAGAAAACGACCGTCTCCGATCTGGTGCGCACCGCCGCCCGCAAACACTACCTCGACGATTCCGAGAAGCGCCAGAAGGCGTTGATGGGCATTGTCGGCATCTGGAAAGACCGCACCGACTTGCCTGACACCGAGACCTATGTGCGTAACCTGCGGAAAGGCACACGTCTGAAGCGATTGGGGATCTTGTGAGCGTCCTGCTCGATACCGACGTCGTAATCGAGATTCAGCGCGGCAGGGACCGCCAGATCGGCGCGCAATGGGCAGACCTGGTAACCTCCGGCGCAATGATTCTCTATTCGCCTGTCGTGGCCGCGGAGACCTGGGCTGGGGCACGCCCGCAGGAGCGTTCTCACGTTGAGAGCTTCTTTGATGCGCTTGTCTGCCTGCCGGCCGACGATCGGACCGGCAGGTTGGCAGGCGAGCTTCTGCACAAATATGCGCGCAGTCATAGCTTGGAGGTTCCCGACGCACTTATCGCCGCAGCCGCCATTCAGCACAAAGCCTCCCTGTGGACCCGCAACCGCAAACACTACCCCATGACGGGCTTGTCCTTTTATAGCTGAGGCATTGCGCATCAATAACAGCTTCAACTCATCGCGTCAGGGCACGACTTCAGTCGGGCCGCAAATGTCGCAAAATGAACTTGGGCTTTACAGGCTGCGGAAAAACTCTTCTGGCCTGGGATAAGTGTCAGTCGTCCACCGGCTTCGCCGACCCGCGATAGATGAAACCGGCAGCGGTCCTTCTACCGTAGGGAGATTGGATAATAGCCCAGGACAAGCGCAGCGCAGTCCTGGGTCAGCATCCAACAATAGCCCCCGTCCCGTAGGGACGGCGCGAAATCAGCCATTTGCAACCTCGTTGGAAAGCAGTTTCTTTTTGGGGCACGACTTCAGTCGTGCCAAAAACACAACAAAACAAGCCTGGGCTTTACGGGCTGCGGAAAAACTCGGTATTGACACAAATCTTCAGGGCTTTGTAACAGGGCACGACTTCAGTCGGGCCGCAAATGTCGCAAAATGAACGTGGGCTTTAGCCCCTGCAAAACTCCACTTCGCGCCAAAATCAAATTTGGGCGATTATATACTTGACACACAGAGTAATTCGGCGTACATTTGAATCATGGAATCGCCCGAGACACTTCAAGACGCGATTGTTTACTTCAGCGATCCTGACCGCTGCTTTCAGTACGCGCTCAACCTTCGCTGGCCCAAAGGCATAGTTTCTTGCCCTCGCTGCGGGTCTGAAAATCACTCGTTTATCAGCACCCGCCGCATCTGGTTCTGCAAAGAATGCAAGCAGCAATTCAGCCTCAAAGTGGGCACGATCTTTGAGGACTCGCCGCTGGGCCTTGATAAGTGGATGTGCGCCTTTTGGATGATCTGCAACTGCAAGAACGGCGTCAGTTCCTGCGAGATCGCCCGCTCCCTCGGGGTCACTCAGAAATCGGCGTGGTTCATGCTGCACCGAATCCGTAAGGCCATGCACGACGATTTCGCGGGCGGCAAACTTGGCGGCGAAGTCGAAGCAGACGAGACGTTTATCGGCGGCAAAGCCCGCAACATGCACGTCAGTAAGCGGGAGCGCCGGATCACTGGAACTGGCGGCAAAGACAAGACCGCTGTCATGGGATTGCTTGAGCGCGGCGGCAGAGTGCGGACCACGGTTGTGCCGAACCGGAAGCGGGCGGCGCTCCAGTCGGAAGTCAAAAAGCATGTTGAAGCGGGCGCTGCGCTGTACAGCGATGCGCTCCCGTCCTACAGCGGGTTGGCCCAGGAGTATGCCCATCAGGTTGTGGACCATGCGGTTGAGTACGTGAATGGGCGGGTCCACACAAACGGCCTCGAAAACTTCTGGAGCCTGTTGAAGAGGGGCATCAGCGGCACGTATGTGAGTGTTGAGCCGTTCCATCTTTTCCGGTACCTCGATGAGCAGACCTTCCGGTACAACAACCGCAAGAACAAGGACGATCAGGCGCGGTTTGAACTGGCGATGCGCAGCGTATTCGGCAAGCGCCTCACCTACAGTGAACTGACCGGCGCTGGCAGCGCTACGGCACAGTGACAAACGGCAAGGGCGAGGCAGGCGCAAATACTAGCCCTTGCTGGCTTTCCTACGTTTGGGCTTCGGTTTTGGCTTCTCTGCCGCGACCGCTGATTTCGGGACGCGGAAGAGTTTGGCCATTCCCGCATCAAACGTCTTACGTGCCCCTGGCCCTTCGTGGTATTCCGGTTTCATGTGGCACCTCAGATACTTTTCATTGTTTTAGGGCTTTCTGATTTCTCGATAGAGTCTGATCCCTTAGATAGTCTATGCCGCGAAATTCTACAGCTAAATGCTTGGAGGTGTAGTAGTCCACAAGGGTTGATTTCTGCTGTAATGTCAGGGGCCACTCGTGATAAATGAAAACGCGTCCTGAAAACGTTAGGTCCGTTAATTTCGTAGCTGACGCATCAAAGGTTTGCATGCTGATTCTCTTTGTAAACGCCCCAAGCAATTCCTTCGATGAATTTGCAAGCCTCGCGCAAACCCGAAATGTCAGCGGGGTATATGGAATGTAATATCCGATAAAAGAACTTCGGGCAGGAAAATCGGCGTATTCCTGAGATGTGACGGTTACGCGTTCACCATCATCAAAAACCGTTGGATCAGCACTGATTGTGAATTTCATCACGTTGGGAAAGTCGCTTTTGAAGAGCGATTCTAATGTTAAAGGAGCCTCTGGCTGAGGAGATTTAGGCCGGGGAGGGGGAATTGTTTTGTACACCAATAGCTTTTGCAGATTAGACCACGGCTCAGTTTCAGGCTTTCTCAAATAAGTGACCGTGATCAGTAGTACCGAAACCGCTATAGAGAAAACGCAAAAGAGGCCCCTTAGAAAAACTGTCCACACTCTTTGTCCCTTGATTCCACTCCATGCCAGCGCCTTCACAAACAAGATTATCGCCAGCGCGACCCAACACGCCACCGATGCTGCCCACTCTCCAATCTGCATCATAGTAAATCCGAATGCGAAAAGACCACCGACCTCGAATCGAAATACTGTCTCGCGGGTGGTGTTGAATGTCTTTGCAATTGCAGAGTTGATGTTGCCGATCCTTTTGGATGCAGCAGCGAGCACTGCGCGCAGTTTAGAAATAAAGTGCGAGGCTTTGGATAGCGGAGGAGGGGACGACGCGTTCCTGGACACAGCCGAGAGTTGCGGTTTACCAAACATGGTTGCCCGCCTCTCTTTGCGATTGGGGCGCTTTCCGCTAGGCATAGATCATTGTCTTGCCGCACACCCTTATGTGGCAAGTATATAATTACCCAAATTTGGACCTTTTTCCGCAGTCTGCTTAGCCCCTGAGGCATGCTTGTCGGTCTTTTTCCAATCTCAGCGCTTTGTCGGAAATCTGTAGCCTCCAACCCGTTTCAGACCGCGGCGCCTTCGCGCTGCTTCAACCTCGGAAGCGCCCTTATCGACTTTCCAGCCTTCTTCTCGGCAATGCGCAATTCGTAAAGGCTCTGCAGATTGAGCCAGAACTCGGCGCTCGTGCCAAAAAAGTGGGCAAGGCGCAAGGCAGTATCTCCGGTGAGACCACGCTGCCCGTTCAAGATCGCCGTCACGCGGTTTGCCGGCACAGCCAGCTTGCGCGCAAGCTCTGAGGCGCTCATCCCCAGAGCCTCAAGCTCCTCAGCCAAATGCTCCCCTGGATGGATCGCAGTCACTGCCATGATTCTCTCCTAGTAATAATCGACTACCGCAACGTTCGAAGGCCCTGGCGCCTTTTCATGCAACTCAAAACAGATTCTCCCCTAGCCTTAGCACTTTGTATGCGTTACGTAAATCATATCGACGCTTATTGCCCCGGCATCGCCAGGGACCTTGGGTTCACCCTGTATTGACATCCGTTATTCACCGTTTCCCTCGCCCCATCCCTATCTGCTAGCCTTACATGTTTTGAGTTGCAAGCGAATGGCAGGTGTGTAATGGCCTTCAAATTCCAGAACTTCGACTTCCTTCATCTCGACTCCAGCTTCAGCGAAGACGAACTCCTCGTCCGCCGCACCGCTCGCGACTTCGTCGAAGACAACCTCGTTCCCATCATCGAAGATTGTTTCCGCGAGGGCCGCTTCCCGCGCGAACTCATTCCCCTTATGGGCCAGTTGGGCTTCTTCGGCGCAACCATCGAGGGCTACGGCTGCGCCGGCATGTCTAATGTCGAATATGGCTTGGTCATGCAGGAGCTTGAACGCGGCGACTCCGGCCTGCGCAGCTTTGTCAGCGTCCAGTCGGCGCTCGTCATGTATCCCATCTACACATTCGGCTCGGACGAGCAAAAAAATACCTGGCTCCCCGCCCTCGCCAGCGGCCAAAAACTCGGCTGCTTCGGACTCACCGAACCCGGCTTCGGCTCAAATCCCGGCGGCATGACCACCCGCGCCCGCAAGTCCGGCGACGGGTACATCCTCAACGGCGAAAAAATGTGGATCACTTCTGGGACAATCTCTGACGTCGCCGTCATCTGGGCTAAGCTCGAGGGCGCAGGCCCAAGCGGCAACGACTCAGTGCGCGGTTTCCTGGTTGAATCCGATCGCCCCGGTTTTTCTGCCTCGGAAGTGCACGGCAAGTGGAGCCTGCGCGCCTCCTCAACCAGCGGCCTCACGCTCCAGGATGTCCACATTCCCGCCGCCAACCTGCTTCCCGGCGCAAGGGGCTTGAAAAGCCCACTGATGTGTCTCAATCAGGCCCGCTACGGCATTAGCTGGGGCGCCATCGGCGCAGCCATGGACTGCTACTCAACCGCGCTCCAATACTCAAAACTGCGGAAGCAGTTCCACGACCAGCCCATCGCCGGCTACCAGCTCATTCAGGAAAAACTGGTCTGGATGGCCAGCGAAATTTCCAAAGCCCAGTTGCTCTCGCTCCAAGTAGGCCGCCTCAAGGATGCAGGCGCTGTCGGCCATCAGCACATCTCCATGGCCAAGCGCAACAACGTGTGGATGGCTCTCGAGTGCGCACGCCTGGCCCGCGACATCCTCGGCGCCAACGGCATCACAGACGACTACCCCATCATGCGCCACATGATGAACCTCGAATCCGTAAAGACCTACGAAGGTACGCACGACATCCACACCCTTATCCTTGGCCAGCACCTCACCGGCATCGCCGCTTACTGAGCCAAATTTTAAAAACCCGCTCCAGAGGGATACGATTCATGCCCTCCAAATGCATAATCTTAGTCATGCCAATTCAACGAATTTGCATAGTCGCCTTTGCCGCTGCGTGTCTGACCTCAACTACCTTCGCCCAGCAGCCGTCCACACCCTTAGTCCTCCACGCCGCGCGCCTGCTTGAGGTCGACACCGGCGCCATCCTCCATCCCGGCGAAATCCTCGTCGAGGGCGACCGCATCCGCACCGTTGGCACATCCGTCGACCACCCGCAGGGCGCAAAGATCATCGATCTTGGCGATACCACCCTGCTCCCCGGCCTCATTGACGCCCACGTCCATCTCTTTCTTCACCCCGGCGCTGAAGACCTGCAGACCGTCGCGGAGTCCGTCCCCTGGCGCACCATCCTCGCCGAGCAGGCCGCCAAGGCCGATCTCCTTGCCGGATTCACTGCCGAGCGCGACATGGGAACCGAAGGCGCGGGTTCAGCCGACACAGCCATTCGCGACGCCATCGATCAGGGCCTCATCCCCGGCCCTCGCTTGCGCATCAGCGGCAACGCCATCGACATTCTCGGCGGCCATGAAGACGCCATCGGCTTCAACCCGGCGCAACACGTTTTTTCCAACGCCGACTACGCCAACTCCGCCGACCAACTCGTTGAAGTCATTCGAGAGCAGCACAAGCAGGGCTCCAGCTTCGTCAAAATCTACGAGACCGGCCACGACCGCATGATCGACGGCGTCCTCCATACTCCATACCAATATACTGAGGAACAACTAGCCGCCGCCGTCGCCGAGGCCCATCGCCTGGGCATGACGGTCGGTGTTCACGCCATGGGCGAGCCCGGCACGCTCTACGCAGCGCAGGCCGGCGTCGCCTCCATCGATCACGCCACCCAGCTCAGCGACGAGACCATGCGCCTGATGCGCGACAAGCAGATTCCCGCCGTGCCCACCTTCGCCATCTTCGAATACTTCGCCCACCACCGCGAGTCGCAGGACCAGGCCGCGCAAGAAGCCGCGATACTCGACTACAAAATCGCCGAATTCAAAAAGCAGATCGCTGCCGGAGTGCCTTTTGCGGTGGGCTCCGATGTCGGCCCCTTTCCTCACGGCACGCAAGCCGTCGAAATGGAATTGATGGTCCGTTACGGCATGAAGCCCCTCGCCGTCCTCCAAGCCGACATGCTCAATGGCGCAAAAGTGCTCGGCTGGGAAGGCCAGATCGGCCAGCTTAAGCCCGGCTACTACGCCGACATCGTCGCCGTCCCCGGCAATCCTCTCGACGACATCGGAGCCGTCGAGCACGTAAGCTTCGTGATGAAGAATGGCGTAGTCATACGACAATAAAAGCCGCGCCCTTCCCATCCACGATCCCGCCGGCGGATAGTACACTCTGTTGTAACCGGACAGCCAAGATTCGCGATTCAGTCCAAACCTTCCCCGCATTACTAACAGCTAAATCCCAGCAGGAGTTGACATCGTGCGCCTCGCAGCTCTGCTTCTTCTCGCCGCTGTCCCCATCGCCATTCACGCCGCTTCGCCTGCTTCGTCCGACCCGCGCCTGCAAGGCGCCTACAAATTCAACGAAGGCGGATGGACCTACGTCCATCTCCAGGGCACGCCGGAGCAAGTCGGCTTCCAACATGGCTCCCTCCTTGCGCGCGAGATTGAAGACAACGTCAACGTCTACAAGGTAGAGATGCCGAATACTGTCCAGCGTGACTGGAGCTTCTTTCGCGATTCTGCAAAGAATGTGCTCTGGCCGCACCTCGATCCCGAGTATCGGCAGGAGTTGCAGGGAATCGCCGCAGGCCTGCATGCGCAAGGATCGGCGCTCGATCTGTGGGACATCGTCGCGCTCAACGGCAATCTAGAGCTGCGCGGCTACTACCTGCCGGCCCTTAATGCACAGCACAAAAGGCCCAACCCGCCCCTGGCTGTTGCGCCCGGCAAGTGCAGCGCATTTATAGCCACCGGCTCAGCCACCAAGGACGGCAAAATTGTCATCGCTCACAACAACTGGTCTTCCTACGCGGAAGGCGAGCGCTGGACCGTGGTCTTCGATATTGTCCCTGCAAGCGGGCAGCATTTCATCATGGATGGTTTGCCGGGCGTAATCACCAGCCAGGACGACTTCGGCGTGAACGCAAGCGGGCTCATGATTGCCGAGACCACGCTGCCTAAGGCTGCAGGTTTCGATGTGAATGGAATTGCGGAGTTCGACCGCTCGCGCAAAGCCATGCAGTATGCCACATCCATCGATGAATACGCAGCGATCATGCGCAAGGGCAACAACGGCGGCTACGCGAATTCATGGCTTATCGGCGATCGCAAAACCGGCGAGATCGGCTATCTCGAACTGGGCCTCCGCCACACTCCGCTGACCAGGAAGAAGGACGGCTACTTTGTTTCGTCGAACTTTGCGGCCAACCCTGACCTGGTGCGCGACGACACGCCGGGCTTCGATCCCGCCGATCCGGAGCCTTCCATGAACGCGCGCCACATTCGCGCCGAGCAGTTCGTGCAGGAGCATTACGGCAAGCTCGATACCGCTCTTGCTGAAGCCTATCTCTCCGACCACTTCGACACCTATGAACACAAAACCGATGCCGGCAAGCGCAGCCTCTGCGGCCATGAGGATACGTCACCTATCGGCGAAAAAGTCTGGGCAGATCCGCCCTTCAACCCCGGTGGTGCGGTCACCGGCAAGGTGATGGATTCGGAGATGGCCGCAAAGCTCAGCTTCACAGGCCGCGCCGGGCATCCCTGCGGCGAAGACTTCAAGGTCGCGCCGTTTCTTGCCGTGCATCCTGAGTTCTCGTGGCAGAAATCCATCCTCCACGACATGATCGCCGGCCCCTGGACAACGTTCACGGCGGATGAAAGGCCGCCGGCAGCGATCGCAATAAACTAGGCCCGCTCGAAGCGTGACTGCGCCGCCAGGGCCCAGGATCCTCCCCAAATGCCAATGGCGATAAACAAGCTCGACCACTGGTCCGGATCGGTGAGCGCGCCCGGAATGCCGTAGAACCCGAGCGTTCTGGGAACATGCAGCGTGATCACCCAGATCCCAAACATCAGGCCGAGCCCCGCCAAACTCCACCGTTCCAGAACGCCCAGGCCAATCCCCACGCCACCTGCAATGAGGACTAACCCAAAAAATGCAACCCAGAACAAATGCCATGGAATCCAGTCCGGCAGCAGTGATCCGATGAAAACGAGACCCAGAAAGTGATCCACTCCAAACACGATCATCGCAATCGCAATCGTAGTGCGGCATGTGCGGGCAAGCAATGCCGGCATCGCCGTACGACCGGGTATGAGCAGTGCCATGCAGGCCAGCGTCAAGGGTTCAAGCAAAACTGTGCGCAGCCCCATATCGCCGGGCAGCGCAATATATCTCGGCAAGACAATAATCAGCGCGCACGCAACCAGCAGAGCGCCCAGCAAAAATGCCGAGGCCCGAAGCCGGCGGCGAAACAAAAGACCCGCACCGCACGTAATCCAGATTGCACCGAACGCGACAGCCAACCACGGAATCGCAGGCACCCACGGAAGAACTGGAATTGCGTTATAACCAGGCCCGAGCGCATTCTGCGAAGTGCGAGCGCAAACCAGCGTCTCGGCGCCCAGCGCGACAATGGCAAAAGAGAAAATCGCGCGCCCAGGACGATCCAGCGCATCCACTATCTCATCTAACCGCGACTCAAACCGTTTCCGCAGTGCGGGGATTTCATTCGCCATCTCAGCGCCCTCCCGGCCCATTCAACTTCAAGTGTCCAATCGCGCTCGCGTCCTGAGTCAAAAGTTCGTTTCACAAATCCGGTAGTCAAGCCAAGTCGAGCCCTGGAGCGTTCCATCGTCCCATCGATCAACCGCCATTAACATTGCGACATTGCATAACCGTCCATTTAGCATTGCGCCATCGCACAAATCCGCCAACTCGCTAACTTGCCATTTCCGCGAAGCGGAAGCTGACTTGCTGAAGTTTTTTAAAACCCTCGCCAGATCTATCGGGGGAATCTCAGATTCACCGCACTCGTCTGCTCAAACCGTAATCACCAGGTCCGAATACGCCGCCAGATGCGGGTCCTCGGTCACCAAGTGCATCAGTTCGGAGATCGCTTGCGCCACCAGCAGCCGGTCAAAAGGATCTCCGTGATGGAGGGGGAGCTTAGCCACGCCCGTAGCATGACGGCCCAGCACTGGAAGCTCTTTGAAACCGCTTGCTCCAATTAGACTGAGCATTGCGTCCGGGTCTGCCTTCATCTTCCCCAGACGCACTTTGATTGCGATCTCCCAAATGCTCGCAGAAGAAACGTAGATTGCAGCCGCGCTCTCAAGAAAGCTGCGCGTCTTCGCATTTAGACGCGGACTTTGGTTTACGACCCACAAAAAGATGTGCGTGTCGAGCAGAAGTCGCACCATCAGGCCTCCGGCGTAATCAGGAAATCTTCAGGTAGCGGAGCATCGAAGTCGTCTGCGATCCATATCTTGCCCTTCAAAAGGCCGTAACGGATTTTCTGCTTCGCGGGCTCCAGCTTCGTCAGCCGCACCACAGGCTTCCCCGCTCGAGCAATCACCACTTCCTCGCCCTTTTCGGCAAGCTCAATCAACTTTGAAAGCTGGGTCTTGGCCTCGAAGATGTTCACGGTTGTCATCGCGGGCTCCAGTTTAGCTAAGTCTAGCTTAGCACCGGTTCGCCTCAAACCGCTACTGTAAAGCTCTCCTCGGTCCGTGTCACCGCGCGGTAAAGCGTATCCCGCTCCACCGGAACCCGCCCAGCCTCCGTAATCAGCCGGCACAGCTGCTTGCGCGTCATCCCCTGTGGCGTCGTCGCCCCGGCATCGTGGTAAATCTTCTCCTCGATCACCGTGCCATCCAGATCGTCGGCGCCAAACCGCAGCGCAATCTGCGCGATCTTGGGCGTCATCATCTGCCAGTAGGCCTTGATGTGCGGGAAGTTATCCAGCAGCAGCCGGCTCACCGCAATCTGCCGGATGTCGGTCAGCCCGGTCGTCACCGGCAAGTGATCCAGCGCCGTGTTCTCCGGATGAAACGCCAGCGGAATGAAAGTCTGAAAGCCGCCCGTCTCGTCCTGCAATGCGCGCAGCTTCAGCAAATGATCCACGCGGTCGGAGTCGTTTTCAATGTGCCCATACAACATCGTCGCGTTCGACTTGAACCCCAGCTTGTGCGCCAGCCGCGCCGTCTCCAGCCACTCCTCGCCGTCAATCTTGTGGTCGCAAATAATGGACCGTACCCGTGCCGCAAAAATCTCCGCGCCGCCGCCCGGCATGGAGTCAACGCCCGCATCGCGCAGCTTCACTAGTGTCTGTTCGATCGTGAGCTTCGCCCGCCGCGCCAGGTAGGCCACTTCCACCATGGTGAAAGCCTTGATGTGGACTTTGGGGAACCGTTCCTTCAGCCCCTTCACCAGGTCGAGAAAATACTCGAGCGGCAAATCCGGGTGCAGCCCGCCGACAATGTGAAACTCCGTCACCGCTTCGGAATAACCTGAGGCCGCCGTCTCCCAAGCCTCTTCGAGCGCCATCGTGTAGCCGGCCGAGTCGCCCTTCTTTCGCCCAAAGGCGCACAGCTTGCACGCCGCCACGCAAACATTGGTGGGGTTGATATGGCGATTCACATTGAAGTAGGTCACGTCCCCGTGCATCCGCTCACGCACGTGGTTGGCCAGCCAGCCCACGGCCAGAACATCCGCCGAGCCATAGAGCGCCACCCCATCGGCAAAATCCAGCCGTTCGCCGGCCTGCACCTTGGCGGCAATCGGCGCCAGCCGTGGATCATGACTCTGGAATGCACTAGGGTTCCGGGAAGACGGGGTTTCTACGCTCATAACAATATGATACAGAATTCCAATTCCACGAAATGTCCCTCGCCCTCAAGAACCGCCTTCCAAAGCGCCTCCGCGGCAAATCCTTCTTTTGCTCCCGCAAACCCCGCCTCGCTTAATCCACCCCAACTCAACAATTGAGAGATCACCCCGGATTCGATGCAAGAACACGCCAAAAACGTGCCTTTTTTGCGTCATTTTCCAATTGCACCAGTACCTTTCCGGAATTCGCTACCCATGTATCAGTACGTTCTTTAGAAAATATCCGTATGTATCAGTACGTTTTCGCGAGCAGATTTTCCTTCCGTCAATATCTCCGCAAGCAGGCAGAGCAAATCGAGCCCAAAGCTCCGCCCCCACCCCGGAATCGAAACTCCGCGTGCACACAGAGCCACACCGCCCCAGCACCGCCAAACGCCACCTGCTGAAAGCTGAGAGCTGACAGCTGAGAGCTGAAAGCTGAGAGCTGAAAGCTGTCTCCTAACCCCAAACTGCTAACTACTGCCCTTATAAAAGCCGCTGTGAGCACTTCTGACCATTCAGGGGCGGCCGAAGTCGAGTTATATTAGAAGCATGGCGGTTGCGGCAGAGCGGGATCATTACCTCTTCGGAGCGCTGGATAGCAGCGCCAAAAATCGCATCAAGCTGAATGAAGTCAGCTACGGCTATGAAGAGCCGGAGGGTGTCTTCCTCACGTCGATGGATTACGCAGTCAACTGGATTCGCAAGAGCTCGATCTGGCCCATGACCTTCGGCTTGGCCTGCTGCGCAATCGAAATGATGTCCATGGGCGCATCCCGCTTCGACGTAGCGCGGTTTGGCGCCGAGGTCTTCCGCCCATCGCCGCGACAGTCTGATTTAATGGTAGTTGCGGGCCGCGTCTCGCAGAAAATGGCGCCCGTGCTGCGCCGGCTCTACGACCAGATGCCGGAGCCTAAGTGGGTGATTTCAATGGGCGCTTGCGCCACTTCCGGAGGGGTCTTCAATAACTACGCGCTGCTCCAGGGTGTTAACCAGGTGGTGCCCGTCGACGTCTACGTCCCCGGATGCCCGCCGCGGCCCGAGCAACTCATTTACGCAATTACGCTTCTACAGGAAAAGATTCAGCGCGAGCGCCGCAGTTTGCTGAAGACACTGAACATAGGTTGAGGCGCGCGGCGCACGGTCTTCAACTGGGGATTAGTTACCCAAGTAACCACAAAATCGTTTGCGGAACTTGCCCAAATTGCCACCTGCGGAAGCAGGTAACTTGTTGAAAAAAGTGTCATGGGGGAATAATCCTATGGTACTTTTAAAAGTGCTTTAGGATGTCCGGAGTTTCGCGGAGGTTGCGAACCCGACTTGCGTGAGCTGGGGTTGGCGCTCGCGAAAAGTCATTTTCCATTTGTATTTCAGCTTTGTTGCGGAGGATAAACACATGTCTGCACGTTCTTTGAAATCTGTGAGTTGGGCCCTGACCCTGGCTTTTGTGGCTCTGCTGCCTGTTGCCATATCCGCGCAGGATGCAAAATCTACTAAGGCCGCTACTGATAATAACCCGTCGAGATGGGACATTTTCCTGGGCTACAGCTACCTTGCTCCTCACGGAACTGTCACCACTTCGCCTACCATTGGCTCCCCCGTCACGGCAAGCTACAACGCCGTCAATGTCGGCGGTCTTGTCAGTGGTGCATACTACTTCAATCGCTATCTTGGCGTCCAGGCCGAAGTCGGCATTCATGAGTGGGGCACCCAGTCAGCGAACGGCTCCAACATTGGTACGCACGGCAATGACGACGGCTTCTTCTCCCTCGCGGGCGGCCTGATCGCGCGTTTTCCCACCGGAGCGATCACGCCCTTCGTCCACGGCCTCGTCGGTACCGACGATGTGGATGGGCCTTACCACCAGCCCTCTACTTGGGGCCCGGCTCTGACTGTCGGCGGTGGCTTGGACTACGAAACTCCGTTCTTCAACCATCATCTCGCCATCCGCCTCTTCCAGGCCGACTACCAATACATCCACGCCGACTTTGGATCAGGCGACTACGGTGGCCGCGCCAATATCAATGCGGCAAGGCTCAGCGCGGGCATAGTTCTCCATGCAGGCTCCATCGTGCCGCCTCCCCCGGTGACACTGACGTGCTCGGCCAGCCCCGATTCAGTTTTCCCAGGCGACCCGATTACGGTGACGGCGACTGCCGGCAGCATCGAGCCCAAGTTGAACGTCATCTATTCGTGGAGTGGAACTGGCGCATCCGGCACCGCAACCACGACTACGATCGCTACGGGCGCGCTTGATCCCGGTACTTACACGGTCAAGGGAACGGTCAAGGAAGGCAAGGCCGGCAAGGAAGGCCTCAAGCCCGGTCAGACGGCGGATTGCTCGGCCAGCTTCACAGTGAAGGCGTTCGAGCCGCCGACGATCAGTTGCTCTGCTAACCCGACCACGATCAAGCCGGGCGAATCCGCCACGGTTACTTCGGTGGGTATGAGCCCGCAGAATCGTCCGCTGACCTACAGCTATTCGGCCACCGGGGGCACGGTCGCAGGCACCGGAACAACGGCTGAGTTCGCCTCTGCCGGCGCTCCGACAGGAGTAGTCGGAATCACTTGCAACGTGGCTGACGACAAGGGTCATTCGGCCGCCGCGAATACCAGCGTGACCATTGTGGCTCCGGTCATTCCGCCGGCGCCCAAAACACAGGCGCTCTGCTCCATCAGCTTCGTGACCGACGCCAGGCGGCCGACGCGCGTTGACAATGAAGCCAAGGCCTGCCTCGATCAGGTGGCCCTGGATCTGCAGCAACAAGCGGACGCCAAGGCCGTGGTTGTGGGCGAGTCGAACGCCAAGGAGAAGGGAATAACCGCCAAGCAGCAGAAGGTGGCCCTGAAGCATAAGAGGGCCAAGGTTGAACTCTTCGACGCACAGCGTGCAGTCAACGCCAAGGACTACCTGGTAACCGAGAAGGGCATTGACGCAACGCGCGTCAGCGTCGCCACGGGGACCGCCGATGGGCAGACGGTTGAAGACTATTTGGTGCCCTCTGGTGCGACGTTTGCCAACGATGTGCAGGGAACCACGCCAGTGGACGAGTCGACCCTGAAAGCGGAAGTGCGCAAGCCGCTGGCAGAACGGCACCCGGCCAAGAAGCACGCCGCGGCCAAATAGGTCTGCCGGCTATCGCCGGTAGTTAACAGCCAAGTCATGCCTTCCATCTCAAGATGGAAGGCATGATGAAATCAAGACCATGCGATTCCTCCTGCAATCCCTTGAGGCTGACCGGCAAGCCGGTTGGCCTCTTTGGTTTTCTGCGGCATTTTTTGTCATTCTTTTCTTGTCCCTGGGAGTTCATTGTTTGAAGATACTGCTCGAAATATGTTGGCGGCACGGCATTACGGCGTTGGTGGTTCCGGTTTTTCTTCTTGCATTTTGCGGTCAGGTAGTTCGGGCCGGGCAATCCCCGCACGATCTGGCGCCGAATGTAGCGGCCTGGACGCCGGTGGGGCCGGAAGGCGGCGACGCCCGGTCATTTGCGTCGGTACCAGGGCAGCCCAGCCATCTCTATCTTGGGACTACCAACAGCTGGCTCTACGAATCAGTGGACGCGGGAGCCAATTGGCATCGTCTTGCCAGGCTGGATGGCTCAGGCCACATGATCCTGGATCACATCGTCGTGGACTCCGCGGATCCCGCCACCATCTTTGTTGCCGGATGGAAAGACGCTGAGGGGGGGATGTGGGTTAGCCACGATCACGGCCGGCACTGGAGCGAGGTCCAGAATCTGCATGGGCAATCGATTCGTTCTTTTCTGCAGGCGCCGTCCGATCCGAACCTGCTGCTGGCGGGGACACTTGAAGGTGTGTTTCGTTCGATCGATAAAGGGGCAACATGGAGCCAAATTAGTACGCGGGGCAGTCGTGAGATTCACGAGGTGGAGTCGCTGGCTGTAGACCCATTAAACCCCGACATTGTGTACGCGGGCACCTGGCATCTGCCGTGGAAAACAGAGGACGGCGGCAAAAACTGGCACAACATCAAACAGGGGCTGATCGACGACTCGGACGTGTTCTCGATCATCCTCGATGCGGAGCGGCCGAGCACGGTGTTTCTGAGCGCGTGCAGCGGAATCTACAAGAGCCTCAACGGTGGCTTGCACTTCAGGAAGATCGAGGGAATTCCATCGACCGCGCGGCGGACGCGGGTTCTGCGACAAGACCCGGCGAATCGCGAGGTTGTTTACGCGGGCACCACCGAAGGGCTCTACAAGACGGTGGACGGCGGCAGGACCTTCAAGCGGCTCACCGGACCTGACGTGATTGTGAACGACGTGTTCGTCGATCCGCAGGATTCGAATCATGTGCTAATGGCCACCGATCGCGGCGGCGTGATGGTCAGCAGGGATGGCGGCGCAACGTTCGCTGCGTCGAACGAGGGAATCTCCGAACGGAAGGTGACGGCGCTGCTGGTGGATCGGGACAATCCAGCGCGGCTATTTGCCGGAGTAGCGAACGACAAGAATTACGGCGGTGTCTTTGTTTCTACGGACGGAGGGGGCGCTTGGCAGCAAATCGGCACGGGACTCGACGGACGCGATGTTTTTGCGCTGGCGCAAGCCAAGGATGGAACCGTGCTGGCGGGGACCAGCAGCGGAATCTTCGCTCTGGAACCAACCGCGCCTGCTGCCGCGACCGGCGGGGCGAGTTCCGAGCTGGCTTGGGAGGCGCGGAACACGATTGCCAACACGGTCATGAAGGTTTCCACCGAGACGGTTCTCAGGACGAAAGTCAATGTGGAAAAACAAGTTAAGGTCCCGGTCGTGGAACTCGATAGCCACGTGAACGCTCTCGATGTTTCAGGCGACGTATGGCTGGCCGCCGCTTCGCTTGGCCTGCTGACCAGCCGCGACCAGGGAGCGAGCTGGCAGGGTGGGCCAGTGCTGGGATTGGGCGAGTACCTGTCGGTGACGGTGCATGGAAACCTGATGGCAGCGGCGCGCGCCGACGGGGTGGTTCTGTCAAAGGACAGCGGGCAAACCTGGTGGCCCATGGGGCTTCCGACAATGTTGACGCGGATTCGGCGGATCGAATTCGCGCCGGACGGAACCCTGTGGCTGGGCGCGCGCGAGGGAGTCTACTTCTCCGAAGACAATGGCAAAACGTGGCTCTGGATTGGACGGCTTCCCTTCCGCGATGTGGATGACCTGGAGTACGACGCTCAATCGCATAGGGTTCTGGTGAGCTCGCGGACCAACGACCAAGTGTTCTCCATCGACCCCAAAACGATGACCTGGAAATGGTGGCACACGGGTTACCCAATCGCCCTGATTCGGCCTGCAGGCGATCGGCTGGTGGCGGCCTCGCTGGATGATGGAGTGGTTGTGGAGGCAGGGGGCAGGGGTCAGTAGTCAGGGGTCAGTGGACAGTGGACAGTGGACAGTGGACAGTGGACAGTGGACAGTGGACAGTGGACAGTGGACAGTGGACAGTGGACAGTGGACAGTGGACAGT
>Ga0224555_1001296_pt1 | contig 35348 bp, 28 predicted proteins | sample 714S23034metaG_FD_180687 | JGI IMG/M metagenome (GOLD analysis project Ga0224555, IMG submission 180687) | Peat soil microbial communities from Stordalen Mire, Sweden - 717 S2 30-34 | ecosystem: Environmental > Terrestrial > Soil > Wetlands > Peat | place: Sweden: Norrbotten County, Stordalen... | reverse complement strand
GCACATCGACGTTACCTTAAGTTCTTCGGTTCAAACTTGAGATGAACAGCCTACACCCTAACGTCAAAAGAAAGGAAGTGTTGGATTCACGAAGGCGACCGCGACATTCGTATGATCCAATGCCTGTGAGGCGCAATGACGAAAACGACGAGCTTTCAAATGGACATTCGCCCGCTCTTTACGGAGCGAGACATTCAAGGCATGAGCAAGGCCTTCAACCTGGGAAGTTACGATGACGTCAAAAAGCACTCGGGCGCCATCTACGATCGCATTCGTGGAATCGGCGGCGCCGTAATGCCGCCCCCACCACCAAAAGGAGAAGGTCCTTGGCCGCAATCTCGGATTGAACTATTCGCCAAGTGGATGGCGGACGGGTTCCAACCTTAGTCGGCCCCCAAGCGCCCAGGGCTGCTTCTGGGCTTGCAATTGGCGCGCTGGAGCGAGCCGAGGACTGTGACTCGGAAACGAAGGTGACATGTCGATGTCCCGACCGGCGACCTGTCGATTACTGGATATACGATCGTGTACCTGGGACGGCCCAGCTACACGGTCAGCATCATGGAATTCAAGAACGGCAAGGTAGTCCACGAAACGCAGTATTTTTGGCGATTTAGTTTCTTGTCAAATTGAGGGCTCAAGATGAACGACCAACAAAAGAAGGAGCAGTATTCTGGAGTGCGAGATCAAGAGATCCGTGCGGCACTGGATTCGCATTGGGCGGCGTCCGATGCCAACGATTTTGAAGCGGAGCACCGCATCTATCACGAGGACGCGGTGCTGGAATACCCGCAGTCAGGCGAGCGAACCCGCGGTCGACGCAACATACAGAACCAACGCGCTAGTCAGCCGAGCAAAAAGCGGTTTGCTGTCCGGCGAATCATTGGCGGCGGTGATCTTTGGATCACCGAATTCATCCTGACATATGACGGCAAGCCGTCCTACACCGTGAGCATCATGGAGTTCAGGGACGACGAGGTTGCGCGGGAAACACAGTACTTTGCGGATCCATTCGTGGCTCCCGCATGGCGCGCTCAATGGGTCGAACGGATGGACACATAATCTCGAGGCGCGAGAATTCGCTCGCGACACCGCCATTTGCGGTTTGCAGCATAATTGTCGAGAACAGAGATTAACGCCAGAGACCGATGGAGGGACAAGAGGTAGATTGGAAACGGTTGGTCCAGTTTGCGCTGCTGGGTAGCAGTGATTTGGAACAATATGCCATCCTGCTGGTACGCGTTTCGCTCGGGCTGTTCTTCGCCATCTCCGGGGCAAACAAATTGTTTGTCGCCGGCAGCACGCAAACTATGTACGAAACGCTCGTTGACGCCAAAGTCCCGTTTCCCCGCCTGATGACTTATTTCGTGTCGGGTGTCGAGTTCGTTGGCGGATCCTTGCTGACCGCAGGGTTTCTTTCGAGCCTGGTCTGCGTGGCTTTATTGGTCGATATGCTTGTCGCCATCTTGACCACCAAGCTTTCCGCCATGCCTAAAGGACTTTCGCCTCTTAACTGGCTCGACGATTTCCTCTACCTTCCGGAAGTCCTGTACATGCTCTTCTTTATCTGGCTGATCTGCTCTGGTCCGGGAAAGTTGAGTGTCGATTACTGGCTCGCCGGCCAGTTACTAAGTCCTGATTAACGCCGTTCTCGCATTAGTTAAGGTTTGTTTGGCGTACTCTAGTTATTTAAAGCCGTAAACCACACCCTGTGTTTGTGATCGACCGGCGCCCCGCTCTTGATTGCGCGCCTCACCAGGGAGCGAATCGCTTCATGCGCTGAGGCTGGGAAGCTTCGAACGTCGTCTTGTTTATCGCTTGCGGTTGTTGAACCAGTCGAGGGCGATTTCAGTATATTGGCCGACCTCGATGAGGTAGCCGTCGGGATCACGCATGTAGCACCGCCATTCCCAACCGTGATTGTTTAACGGCTCGGTAAAAAAGAACGCTCCTTTGTCGGCCCATTGTTTGTAGCAGGCCCAGATGTCGGAGAGCCTCCACCCTAGAAGCTCTCCTGCTCCCTTACAAACAGTTAGCTAGCTTTGGCCAAGATCACATCCGACTTTGCCATGCCTGACCGCAGTGATCGGAAACCCGCGCGCACCTCTTCTGAAAGGAGTTGCGGTTGTTCCCACGCAGCAAAGTGGCCCCCTTTGTCGAGCTTGTTGTAATGGATGAGTTTGGGATACGCCTGCTCTGCCCAGCTCCGTGGAGCGGGATAGAGCTCGTCAGGGAAGACGCTCACCGCCGTCGGGACAACGACGTTTTTGACGGCGAAGAACGACGCCCCCTTATTCTCCCAATAGAGACGGGCCCCTGAGATCGCCGTATTCGTCAACCAGGTGAGCGTGATGTTGTCGAGGACGTCGTCTCGTGTGAGCCCTTCGGTCCCTCAGGCAGAGACACGTGCGATGAGCTCGTAGCTGCGTGCGTCGTGATCAAGGAAATAAGCCGCCAGGCCGACGGGTGAATCCGCGATTCCGTACAATGTCTGCGGTCTCAACCCCATCTGGAAGCCGTAGCCGATGCCCTTCGCATAGACGAAGCTCAGCCGCTCGTAAGCGAGCTTCTCGTCGGCCGTGAGATTTGCCGGTGCCGGCGCGCCGGAAAAGGCCAGCTTGTCGATGTCGAGTGGAATCACGTTAGGCATGTTGGTGTGAATGCCCAGCAATTCCGGTGGCGCCTGCGCGCCCATTAGCTCGGTGATGATCGCACCCCAATCGCCGCCTTGCGCCACGAATTCCATGTATCCGAGGCGTTTCATCAACACCACCCAGGCACGTGCGATGTGGGCGGGATCCCAGCCAGTGGCGGCCGGCTTGCCGGAAAACCCGTAGCCCGGCATCGACGGAATCACGACATGGAACGCGTCGGATGCATTTCCGCCGTGTGCGGTGGGATTGGTCAGCGGATCGATGATCTTCATCTTTTCGATGATCGAGCCGGGCCATCCGTGCGTAACGATCAGCGGCAACGCATTTTCGTGTTTCGAACGAACGTGAAGGAAATGAATGTCCAGTCCATCGATCTCCGTGATGAACTGCGGCAGGGCGTTCATTTTTGCTTCGATCTTGCGCCAGTCGTACTCTGTCGCCCAATATAGCGCGAGCGCCTGAGTGGTCGCCAGCTGCACGCCTTGCGATGCATCCGTGACCGTTTCCCTCTCCGGCCACTTCGTGGCGTTGATGCGCCTGCGCAATTCGGTCAGGTCCGCCTCTGCAACGTTCACGTAAAACGGACGAATCGCATTCTTGTTATCTGCCTGCTTGCTGCCTGTTTGTGTAGTACTGGCTTGGGTCATGGTGTCCTCCTTTTGGTTAGTTTTGGATTTTTTGGTCCGTGCTGCAGTTGATTCGTGTGCGGTCATCGCCTCATTCCTTTCTGCTGTAGTCCTCGGAATTAGGACGCTGCTTTTCGGCCGCAGTCTTTTCTGGAACGACAAATGTAACTGTGCCTTTGTCCAGGGTGTGGTGGTTCGCGTCCTCCAACTCGATGAGCACCTTGTGCGGACCGGGGGGAAGCCCCATCAGGATGATCGGGTTACCACTCGCGTCTGCCCACACCCACGAGGCATCGTCGAGTCTCACATGAACGTGTCCGACGCGCGGCGACACCGCCAGAGCATTGGAGCCGAACACCGGCGCAATGTGCAGGTTCTCGGCACAATATTGGATAATCACCACTCCGCGGGAGGCAAGCGGTCCGGCCAGTGGAGGATCGATGACGATTTTCGCCGGGGGCTCATTGCCGGTGAGCGGGATAACCGGGGCGGGTCGACAAACGTCCGTTGCGTTTTGTGCCACCACGGTCATGGCGTACAACACCACGGCAGCGATCGATAGCGGACGGGTCCATTTCCATCTTGTGCGCTTCAAATTCGCCATGTTCTATCCTCCTAAATGCGTTCACCTAAATCGAAGCCTGACTTGCGGAGGCCAGGCGGTGTATCAGCCAAAGGTGAACGAAAAAACCTCCACGCCAGAATCAGGAAACTCAATCTCGAACTGTCGATCAACGATGGGGCCCGGTTGTCGGATCAGCTGATACATCCGCGGCCCCGCAACCGTGCCGTGGCCTTGTTCGTCTACGTCACCCCCATGAGCCGCGCCCGGCGGATGTCCATCGATCAGCACGCGAAATCGCACCGACGTTCCCGGCGCTGCCGGTCCCATGACGAGATGAAGATCGCGGCCGTGAAAGCTGTACACGATGTGCCCATTGGCCTTGTCCAGCACGATGGCTTCTCTACCCATCGTCCAATCGCCCGAGAGAGCCCGTAAGTTCCTGCTGCCCGTCGTGTGATTGAATCGAGTGCGTTCAGGCCATCAAACCAGACGCGTAGAGGCGAAACAATTGGACGATGGTATCGGCGATACTTTGGTATTAATCGACAAGCCGAACGGAATCGACAACGCAAAAGAGCTAAAGACGCCCCAGGATGCGGCATTACCGTTACAGGCTCGACCACACTGCACTCGATCCGCCTTGTTGCTTTCCATCGGATTGTCGTTCTAGAATTCCCTCAACGGTGGGGCGTCATCAGTCAAGTGTGCACAGTGAAGGATGAGTTTAGATGCACGCACTTGGCCATGAAATGGGGTGACCGCAAATGTTGCAAGTCACACCAATCGTCTTCGTTGTCGACGATGACGTCTCCGTGCGCGAGTCGCTGGAATTGTTGATCCGCTGTGAAGGCTGGCTGCCGGCGGCATTCGCTTCCGCGCAAGAATTCCTCGCCTGCCCACGAGCCCTTGTTCCGAGCTGCCTGGTGCTTGACGTTTCCCTTCCAGGCCTCAATGGTCTCGACCTGCAGAAGCGCGTCACCGTCGAACGGACGGACATGCCGATTATCTTCATCACGGGCCACGGCGATGTGCCCATGACGGTCCAAGCCATGAAGGCGGGGGCTATCGAATTCTTGACAAAGCCATTCAGTGATGACGTGTTGTTGAGCGCCGTCCGGGTGGCCCTCGAACGCAGCCGAGTTGCTCTTAGTCTGGAGGCGGAGATGCGGATACTCCGGGACTGCTACGCGTCGCTATCGCACCGCGAACGGCAGGTTATGGCGTTGGTGGTTTCCGGCCTGCTGAATAAACAGGTCGGTGGGGAGCTTGGTATCAGCGAGATCACGGTGAAGGCACACCGAGGCAAGGTCATGCAAAAGATGAAGGCCAATTCTCTTGCAGATCTGGTGAAGATGGCCGCGAGGCTCCGACCCGCACCCGCAGTGATTACGGCGGCGTAACGGCCATATTCACCGTCGTTGTATTCGTGAGGATGCGGAATTCGCAGACGCCGTCCTTCAAGTTTTTGACGGAGTGGTGGACGAACTGGTCCTGAAACCGGGCGGATAAGATGAACGAGCTGGTAAGCCGCCAGCATAGAAACCTGCGTTACGGGCGATCCCTATGGGAGGAGAACACCATGAAGAAGACTACAGCACCGATTTCCCTTGCCGGCTCCCAGCTCGGCGAAGTACGTCATGTCTGCGCATTTTTCAATAGCGACGACGAAGAGTATCGCGTGCTGCTTCCGTTCATTAAGGACGGGTTCGAGTGTGGTGACAAGGCGGTTCACGTCGTGAATCCAGATCAACGTCACGACCATCTGCAACGGTTGGCCGCGGCAGGCATCGATCCAACAGCCGCCGAGCAGAGTGGGCAATTAGAGGTTCGGATCAACACCGAAGCTTACATTCGGGACGGCCGCTTCGATCAGGATCGAATGCTAGCAGCGTTCGAGCAGATGGCTAGCGGCAACGCCACGGGCGGTTTCCCCCTCAGCCGCATTTGCTGCCGCATGGACTGGGCAATTGAAGATCGGTCCTACATTGACGATCTCGTTGAGTTCGAATCGCGCGTAAATGACGTGTGGCGCCGCCACGACGATGCGGTCATCTGCACCTACCATCTCGGCAAGTTTGGCGGCGACACGGTGGTTGACATTATGCGGACGCATCCGATGATCATCATCGGCGGCATCCTGCAACGGAATCCGTTCTTTGTGCCGCCCGAGGAGTTCCTGCCCGAGGTTCGCGAGCGACGGGCCATGCGGACTTCCTCGTCCTCCGAGGCTGCCTGATATGGAGGTCCATCTCGAACATGCGTCCGGAGAGATCAAGCACCTTCAACGGTGCATTAACGATCTTGTCAGCCTGCCTGCTCTTCCCGCCATCTGGAGTGGCGGCGATCCATCCCAAGTTCTCCATACCTTGCTCGACGCGCTCCTGCGCATGCTACACCTGGACCTCGTCTGTGTGCGGCTGAAGGACCCGGTCGGCGAGGCGCCCATTGAGATCGTCCGGGTCGCCAAATTGCGAGGGCCGATCTCCCCGGCGCACGAGATCTGCGAAGCGCTCAGGTCCTCGACATCGCAATGCCTGACATGCCGGGACTGACGCGGCCCCCTGCCGCTGATATAGGCCGCAAACCAATACCAAAGTTTAATAGACGGTACACACTGGAGTGGCGCATTCTCGTGTCGTGGAGCCGCTAACAAAGGACCCCATCGAGAGCGAGCTCAACCGCGTCGTTAATAAGCTACCCGGATTGGTATGGGGAGCACTCCCCGACGGGCACAGCGACTTCCTCAACCAACCCGGTGCGAATACACGGGTCCTACCGTTGGCGAAGCTTGTGGCTGCGGACGGAGCATGAAAAATCTATGACAGTCACACTTGTATCAGTGGTCGATGACGACGAATCTGTGCGCGAGTCGCTACCCGACTTGCTAAAGGAGTTCGGCTTTGCAGCCCGCGCGTTCTCATCGCCGGAAGAGTTCCTCGCGTCCGATTGCGTCGGCCAAACCAAATGCTTGATCCTCGACATCGCCATGCCGGGGATGAGCGGACCCGACCTTCAGCGGGAATTGCAGCTTCGCGGGCAGGAGATTCCGATCGTCTTCATCACCGCTAGCACAGATAAGACTGTTCGCCCACGACTACTCGAACAGGGCGCGGTGGAGTGCCTGTTCAAACCATTCAGCGACACGGCTCTGCTTGAGGCGCTCAATGCCGCACTCCGAGTGAACTGAGCGATCAATGAAGAGGTCGTCGGAACATCTCAACCGGGGTGGCTTAGTACCGTAGCAACCGCCTACAAAATCCGCCAGCGTGGAAGGCCCTTAGGGCTTTGCGGGCAGCGGCTGCCAGAGCTCAATCTTATTCCCATCCAGGTCATAGATCCAGGCAAAGCGACCGTAGGATTCATCCATTCGTTTGGCGTCAATCTTTACTCCCTCTTGTTTTAAGCGGTCGAGCAAAGCATCCAGATCGTCCACGATGTAGTTGATCATGAACGGTGCGGGGCTGGGATCGAAATACTTAGTGGAGGTGGGAAAAACAGTCCAAACTGTAACGTGTTCCTTTTGCGGGTCGTCGTGTTCGCGCCACGGAAGCATCACGCCTCCGCCTTTGTCAGCGAGTCCAAGATGCTTCGAATACCATTCGCGCATCTGATCACGATTAGCGGATTTGAAGAAGACACCGCCGATTCCAACGATGCGCCCGCGCTGCTCCATTTTGACAGGCGGCTTCGATTTTTCAGGTTGCGGAGATTTCACGTCCTGTCCTCCTATTGAGCGGGCCGAGATGAGCAACAGCGAGCCGAGCGCAATTGTGCTCCACGGTATTCCTTGCATCGGCGGATTATACATAAGTTTCGATTCGAATGGAGAAATCGGTTCGAGTTTCCTTGTCCATCGGCGTGGGTTGGTGGTCGTGATTGCCGGTCTCGTCAGCAGTCAGATCCTGTCATCCGGAACCGTGTCGTTGCCGGTGGTGTCCAAATGGATATAGAACTCTTTGGACGACTCGGAAGAGAACGCGCTACCTCACCGTGCTCGGCGCAGTGACACTTCAACTGGCACTCGTGCAAGGCCTGTTTCGAAGGTGCCGTCAGAAGGCATCTAAACTGACAGTCCTGTTCAGGCCCAATGGTTCGGACGAACTGCAGTACGCCTCATCCTGGTCCGCGCAAGAACGGCCCCGGCGTGCGTTCTCTTATGTTGAACCAGGATGACAGTGTGTATCGACAAAGAGTCTTCGTATCTTCACGGAGATGACATGGACCACGGCAATCAACGCGGAAACCCGGCAAGATTCCTTATTTTCATCCTCACTGTATTTCTGACGATCGCAGCATTCGTCGTTCTGCGGCCATTCCAGGCGTCCGGCGGCGCGCCTGCTACCGTCGCAACCTATTCGCATGGATTGCTGCACCTGACCATTGCTTACCATGCTGCCCGCTCCGGAGCCGGACAGTTGACGACGGAAGTTCTGGATCCGGAAGACAACGTGCTGGGCCGCGCCGAAAGGCACGTTGAAGTAGCCCGGGGAAATGGACGCTGGCAAGACGAAATCAAGCTGGAGAAGCCGCTGCCGTTGGACGATCTGGTGTGGCATCGCGTCCGGTACCGTTTCGAATATGACGATGGAAAGACGGCCGGGTTGGAGGGTGCGGAGTCGATCTCGCAGATTCTTCGCACGCCGGTGGTTCACATCCTGGGACAGCAGTCTTACCTGGCGGGCGGCCCGGCGGCGGTGCGCGTGATCGTCACCGACTCGAAAAATGAAGTCATTGCCAGTCGGGGCTCAGTACGAATCGTATTTGTCGTTACCGACGATAAAACCTATACGCTGTTTACGGGCCGGCTGAATCGAAGGGGAACGACCGAGGCACAGTTCCGGTTTCCTGCCGGCTTAGTCGGCAGTTACCAGTTGCGCTATGTTGTGGATACTCCCATCGGCTCGACCGAGTTCGCCCAGTCAGTGCGGTTGGAAGACAAGGTCTCCATTCTTCTTACTACTGAAAAGCCAATCTACCAGCCGGGCCAAACGATCCATGTGCGCGCGTTGGCGCTCGACCGCTCCGACCACGAGGCGGCGGCCAAACACAAGCTCACTTTCGAACTTGAGGATTCTCGCGGCAACAAGGTCTTCAAGAAAGCGACCGAGACCGACCCGTTCGGAGTTGCCTCGGCCGAATTTGGACTGGCCGATGAAGTCAACTTGGGCACGTACCATCTGCGCGCACTCATGTTCAGTTCAAAGACGGGCGACGCCGAAGCGCCGACAAATACGGCGGAGATCGCGCTCAATGTCGAACGTTACGTGCTTCCAAAATTCAAGGTGGCCGTGGCATTCAGCGAGAATGGCAAGCAGCAGAAGCGCGGCTACCAACCGGGCGATCACGTCACCGGCACGGTGCGCTCCAACTACTTTTTTGGCAAGCCGGTGGACCACGCCGAAATCAGCATCAAGGCTTCCGCGATGGATGTCGCAGTGTTTGAAGTGGCGGCGGCCCAGGGCAAGACGGACTCGGATGGCGCCTATCGCTTCGACCTGCAGTTGCCGAAATACTTTGCCGGGCGGCCTCTCAGCCACGGCACGGCCCGCGTGCTGATTGAGGCTACGGTGAAAGACTCCGCCGGTCATGGCGAAACTCGCGGCGAACCGATCACCGTCAGCGAATCGCCGCTGCTGATCACGGCGGTTCCGGAGGGCGGCACGCTGGTCCCGAATCTCGAGAACCAGGTTTTTGTTCTTACTTCTTATCCTGATGGAACTCCGGCGAAGACCGACGTGACCGTTCATGCCACTGGAAATTCGGACCAACATGTTGCCACCGACGATGGCGGCGTTGCCGTGGCTCGTGTGAAAGCGGGAAGCGGTAGCGAAACCTCTAGCGAAACTCTGCAGATTGACGCTACCGATCAAGAAGGAAACCACGCGTCCAGCAAAGTCGAACTGCAGAGTCGCGTGGGCGAGGACCAGATTCTGCTGCGCACAGAGCGCGCCGTCTACCGTGCCGGCGAGCGCATCCAACTCAAGGTCTTTTCCACCAAGGCGCGCGGGGCCGCGTACGTGGACATCGTCAAGGAAGGACAGACATTGCTGACGCGTGACCTGGAGCTTGAAAACGGCGAGGCGGACCTTTCTTTGACGGCTACGCCGGAGATGGCGGGCATGTTGGACCTCAGTGCTTACCTCTTCGGCAGAAACGCACTCCCGGTTGGGGACCATCGCCTGGTCTTCGTGCAACCCGCGGACGAACTGAAAATTGAGACGGTGGCGGATGCGCCCGTCTATAAACCGGGCGGCGAGGCGCGAATCCAATTTCGCGTGACCAACTCGCGCGGCCAGGGCGTCTCTGCCGCACTCGGCCTGCAAGTGGTGGATGAAGCCGTGTTCGCGCTGGCGGAGAAGCAACCGGGGTTTGCCAAGGTGTTTTTTTATCTCGAGCAGGAGGTGATGAAGCCGCGCTACGAGATCCATTCCATCGGCATGCCAGAAATCCAGGAACCGGTCGAGAAGTCGCAGCTCGAACAACGCGACCGGTCGGCGCGGGCTTTGTTTTCGGCGACTGAAATCGTAAATCCGAACAAGTTTGAGACGCAATTCGGCGGGGATGTGCCGATGGCGAAGTACGGTGAATATGCGCGGCGCTACCAGACGCGTTTTCAAAAGCAGGCGAATCAGGTGGCAACAGATCTTAGCCGGGCATACGCGGAAAATCCGAAGGTGGGTGATCCCACTCGGATCTATGCAAAGATCGCGCAGGCGGGTGGGGCCGAATTTCGCGATGCGTGGGGCACGGGCCTTACGTTTGAACCAGCACGCTGGGATTCTACGAAAACATATTACGTGCTACGCAGCGCAGGCCCGGATCGCCAACTTAACACCGGCGATGACCTGCAAGCCTTCGTGCAATTTCACCGCAGGAAAGTGCTCGGCCCTTCGCCGGGGACGACTACGATTGACGTCAACATTGAACATGATCGTGGACCGTTCAATGGTCTGGCGGAGATCGTCGGAACGGTGACCGATTCCACGGGTGCAGTCGTCAAGGGAGCCAACGTCGAAGCGCGGGAAGTTTCCACTGGAAGAACCCTGCACGCGACAACAAGTTCCACTGGGCGATTCAATCTGTCGGGCGTGCCCCCGGGTAAGTACGAGGTTCAAGTGTCCACCGCCGGGTTCAAGATCGCTGCCCAGAAACTCACTCTTCAAGCGCGCGACCGTGCCGTGCTCTCCGCAGCTCTGTCGGTTGGCGAATCCTCCCAGGTGGTTGAGGTCACCGGGGCAAATGCATTCGTCGAGACCGAGAATGCGGCTGTTGCTCAGGCTGCTGGTGTCCCGGGCGGTGTGGCTGGCGGCATCTTTGGGGGTCGGATCGGGGCGCCCCTGCCGCTCAATAACCGTAACGTCATCGACATGGCGGTGCTTGAGAAAAAGTCAGAGGTAATCAACGGACAGCTTGCCAAGGACGACTCCGGTGCGTCCGCCGCGCACGTGCGCTCCTACTTCCCCGAAGCGCTCTACATCAATCCCGAAATCATCACCGATAAGGACGGGCGCGCCAGCATTGTCATTCCGATGGCTGACTCCATCACGACGTGGCGTATGGCGATGATCGCGTCCACGCAACACGGCACGCTGGGCACGTCTACCTCGAGTCTGAAGGTCTTTCAGGATTTCTTTGTCGATCTCGATTTGCCGGTCACGCTCACTCAGGGCGATCGGGTTTCGATCCCGGTAGCCATCTACAACTACTCGGGCTCACCCGGGGACGTTAACCTGCATCTCGAAGCGGACAGCTGGTTCTCACTGGTCGATGATGTGGGCGAGAAATCGGTCGCGGTAGTGTCGTCCCATGTCGGAGGCTCACAGTTCACGATCGAAGCCAGGCGTATCGGGAAGTTCAAGCTCACGCTTTCGGCTCGCATGAAAGGCGCAACCAATCGTGCCGACATCGTGGTGCGCGAAATCGAAGTGATTCCCAACGGCCGGGAGCAGAATGTTGTCTTCAACGGCCGTTTGGAAAATACAGTGCGGCACGAAATCGACTTCCCGCCGAACGCCATCCCAGAAGCCAGCAAGATTTTTGTGCGGCTCTATCCCGGCCCGCTAAGCCAGGTTGTTGAGGGTATGGACAGCCTTCTGCGCATGCCGAATGGCTGCTTTGAGCAGACTTCGTCGAGCACTTACCCCAACGTGTTAGCGCTCGATTACATGAAGCGCACCAAGAAGCTCACTCCCGAAGTACATGCCAAGGCCGAGGGCTACATCGCCAACGGCTATCAGCGGCTGCTGACCTTCGAGGTGCCGGGTGGCGGATTCTCCTGGTTCGGCCAAACGCCCGCCAACAAGATCCTCACCGCATATGGGCTGATGGAGTTCTACGACATGTCGAAGGTGTATGACGTGGACCCGAAACTCATTTCTCGCACACAGCAGTGGCTTGCCGGACAACAGCAGGCGGATGGAAGCTGGAAGCCCGACACCTCCTTTATTAATGAAGGCGCCACCAACCGCTACAACACGGACGTGCTGCGGATCACCGCTTACATCGGCTGGTCGCTCGAGAATACGGAATATGAAGGACCGGCGGTAGAACGAGCCAAGCAGTTTGTCGAAAAGCACCTGAGCGCGAAGATGGACACGTACACCCTGGCGGTGCTGGCCAACTTCGCCGCCGACTATAAGAACGGCGATCATGGAAGAGATCGCGACTTCACGCGTCAGACCATGCAGCTTCTGCTCGACGCGCGCACCGAAAAAGATGAGCAAGCCTGGTGGAGCGCAGACGAAACCGGCGTCTATGCTCGTGGAGAAAGCGCCAGCGTGGAGACGACGGGACTGGCGGCGCAAGCGTTGCTCAAGTGGGGTGAGGCGTCGGGTACGGCGCGCAAAGCCATGAGTTACATCGCCTCCAAGAAAGATGCCGCCGGAACCTGGGGCACAACCCAAGCGACGATCATGGCGCTGCGGGCTTTGCTCCTGGCAACCGAAAAAGGTGCGGCCGATGTTCGCGGCACGCTGGTGGTCGTGCTCAACGGCAAGCCAGCCGAAAAGCTCGTTCTGACGCCCGAAAACAACGACCTGCTCCATCAGTTCGTATTCAAGGACATCGATTCACAAAAAGCCAGCTCAGTCGAAATCCAGTTTGAGGGAAAGGGCGGCCTCGCCTACCAGGTCGTTGGGAGCTACTTCTTACCTTGGGATCAGAAGCCGGCGGGCGAACCGCTCTCGATTGATGTGGCCTACGACCGCACGCAACTGGCGCAGGACGACATTGCCACGGCAAGCGCGACGGTCAGGAACAACCTGAATAAGGCCGCCAATATGGTGATGGTGGATCTCGGCATTCCGCCCGGGTTTGATCTGCTCAGCGAAGACTTGCAGACCTACCAGGAAAAGAGCGCGGGTTTGAAGAGTGGCCACCTGTCGAAATTCAGCCTCACGGCGACGCAAGCCATCCTCTACTTCGACTCGTTCGCTCCGGGAGACACGGTCACGGTGAAGTTCCGTCTGCGGGCTAAGTATCCGATCCGCGCGCGGACATTTAAGTCGCGAGTCTATGAGTACTACGTTCCCGAGGTAAGCTCGGTCGCACGGCCCGTGCAACTGGAAGTGCGTAAGCGCTAGCAGGTGGCTGCCAGGGCGGAAAAGTCCCGTCGTTTTTTTGATGAATGTATCCCATATGAAAGAGCTGCGCGCTCCTGCCGCAGCTCCTTTGCCGTATCCCCGCGGACACGCTGTGTATCGCGTCACACGGCGCGCTGCCAAACGTCCACCCCGAAGTCCTTTCCTGCATTGAAGCTCAGGTTTGGTCAGCACCTTGCTTTCTATTTGCAGCGTAGTCTCTGCGGTTTATAGTTCACTTTCCCGAGAGGAGGAATTATGAAGCTGCCCATCGCGCCGGTTCGAACCGCGGTCGCGGCTACAGTGCTCCTCCTGCTGGCGTTCGGAGCTGTCGTCGTCTGGCGCGCCTCGCGGGCTTTGCATTCGGCGGCCGGCGATGTTCGCTCGGAATATGAGATTCACTTCGTAGTTCGGCCTCTGCCCCCGGCGGTTTCTGCGGATTTCGAGGTGATCAGTTCTCCCGCCGTATTCTTCCAGGCATCCCGGTTCCAGGATCATCTTTATGTTGCCGGCCCTGCAGGCCTGCTCGAATACGAGCCGGGTGGTACCCTGCTCCGCCAATTCGCCGTCGGCCGCGAGCTTCTCGGATCGCCGCTCATCGCGCTTGCGCCCGCCGTTCTAACCGACGCTCGCGAACCGGAACTCATCCTTGCTACCGCGAATGATGGGCTGCTGGCTTTCAATGGCGGGGCCTTCCGACAGATTTTCCCGTACGACTCAGACGCACGTGCTATCACCGCGATTTTGCCCTGTGCTTCCGGCCATCTTCTTATTGGCACCAAAAAGCGGGGCCTCCTCGTCTATGACGGAAAGCAGATTACGGCCTTCCATCCCACGTTAAAAGACATCTATGTGACCGTGCTGGCCGGAAGTGAGTCGGACTTGTGGGTCGGTACTTTGGATCGGGGCGTTCTGCACTTCCATGCTGGCCAGACCGACAGCTTCGCCGAACCGCAGGGACTGCCCGATCGCCAAATCGCATCGGTTGCGATCTCCGGCGACACAACTTACATCGGAACGCCGCTGGGCGTGGCCGTCTTCAGCGCCGGACGCTTTTCGCGCGTGCTCGCTCCCGGAGTGCTCGCCACCGCCCTGCTGGCGACTCACAACCAGCTCTACGTCGGATCGGAGGACCAGGGCGTGATTGCGATTCCACTGGAGGGGCGTCATCCCAACTCTAACTCGAACTTGGGACGCGACGCGCAATTGGCAGAAGTTCGACAAATCTTTACCTCCGGGGACGTAGTATTCGCCGTGGCCCGCAGTGGTCTCTACCGCATGAATGCGCGCGGATTCGGCTGGCAGCGGGTACTCGAAACCGGGGCCGCGACCCTTAGCGACCGAAACATTTCTGCGCTAGCGGCCGACGGGAGCGGCCGCCTTTGGGTAGGTTACTTCGATCGCGGAATGGATATTCTCGCGCCCGATACCAGCCGCACGACCCACGTCGAAGACGAGCATGTATTTTGCGTCAACCGCATCTTTATTGATGCGAAGTCCGGCGCCATCGACGTCGCCACCGCCAACGGCCTGGTTCGCTTCGACAACTCCGGCAGCGAGCAGCAGGTGCTAACTCGCGCCGACGGCCTTATCGCCGACCACGTGACCGACGTCGCTGCCTACCGCGACGGCCTCGCGCTGGCGACCCCTGCCGGGCTGACCTTCCTCGACGCGAGCGGCGCCCGCAGCATGTACGCGTTCCATGGACTGGTGAATAACCACGTCTATGCGCTCGGCGTTTCCGGCGACGAACTCATTGCCGGCACGCTCGGCGGCCTCTCGCTTCTCGATAAAGGCAACGTCGCGGTGAACTACACCACTAAGACTTCTAACCTTCAACACAACTGGATCACCGCGGTCGCTCCGGTTGGCGCGGAGTGGATGGTCGGAACGTACGGCGCCGGCATTCTCGGCCTTGATCGCGGGGGACGCTTCCATTCTTTTGAGACCGCGTCCGGCCCGTTCGAAGTGAATCCCAACGCCATGTTGGTAACGCCGAATTATGTGCTGGCTGGGACTTTAGGCAACGGTCTGTATCTGTGTGATCGTCAATCCGGGCGCTGGTCCGTCATCGACACCGGTCTGCCGTCTTTAAATGTGACGGCCCTCGCCATCGGCAACGGCTACATCTATGTCGGCACTGATAACGGTCTGGTCCGCATACCAGAGCAAAAGCTGCACTCATGAAGAACTTCACCTTGTCGGTTCTTATTTCGGTTCTTACTTCGACCTTGCTGTTTGCTGACGCAGGCATTCTCATACCGCGCGATAAGCAGCAGCCTGATCCCGCGATCCTCTCGCTCGAAGAAATGGAAATTACCGTTCGTATCGACAACGGCGACGCCCGCGTCTTCGTGCGCCAGGTCTTCGCCAATCACACCGGCGGAATCCAGGAAGGGAACTACATATTCGCGCTTCCCAGCCACGCCACCATTTCCGATTTCGCCACCTGGGACGGGCCCACCAGGATTCCCGCGGTCATCCTGGAACGCAAGCGCGCAGAAGAAATCTACAACCAACTTAAGCAGCAGGCCGTCGATCCCGGCCTTCTGCAAGTGGGCGAACGCGGTGCCGAAGAAGCCAAGCGTACTTCTGTCTTTAGCGCCCGCATCGTTCCGATTCCCGCGTTCGGAACGAAGCGCCTGGAGATCGAGTATCACGAATCGATTCCGGTGGAAAATTTGAAGTCGTATTTTGCCATCCCGCTGCGCCCGGATGCGTATCAGGCCCAGGCTGCTCGTCATCTTCGCGTCAATTTCGAGCTGCACACGGCGCACGCCATTCGCAACTTCCAGGCGCCGGCCAAGAGCTTCCCTCTGCAACTTGAGCAGAACACCGCGCACCTGGTCACTGGCCACTTCGAAGGAGAGAACGTCAATCTCGGGGAAGACTTCGTCACTACCTACGATCTGGATCCTGCGGCGTCTGACACTCTGCAGATTCTGACCTACCGCAATCCGGTCAGCAGCCAGCCTTCGCCGACCGAGACTGCCCACGTCCGCAGCACGAACGAACCCGGTTTCTTTGAAGCGGAAGCGCTGCTCGGGTTTGGCGCAGCCTCTGCTCCTGCTGCGAACGCAACCAGTGGCGCTCCACCGATTTCCGCGTCGAAGACGGTGATTGTTCTGTTCGATACTTCGCTCTCCATGCAATGGGAGAAGCTGGAGCGCAGCTACCAGGCTTTGGAGACGCTGCTGCGGACTCTCGGTCCAAGCGATCACTTTAGCCTCGTCCTCTTCGATACTGAGACGCACGTGTTGCCGCTCAGTTCCGCGGATGGCAAAAGCGTTCAACACGCCATTGAATTCGTCCGCGCCAGTCGCTTGCGCGGGGGCACCGATATTCAACGCGCCCTCCAGGCCGGGCTGCAGCAAGCCGCTGCTCCGGGCGCGACCAACTCGTATCTCGTCATTTTGAGCGACGGTGGCGCGACTCGTGGTCCGATCACGAACGGCAAACTCGTCACCTGGTACGCCTCCGCGTGGAAGCAACTGCCGGAGACGCAGCGCCCGCGCACTTACATCCTTGCCGTCGGCGACGATGCCAACTTGCCGCTGTTCCGCATGCTCCCTCGGCAGGATGGACTCCTCGAACACGTGCTCTCGACCGAGCCGATGGAGTTCAAACTGAACTCGTTCCTCTCGAAAATTGGCCGCAGCCCCATCGGCCAGTTCGAGGTTACGGTCGCGCCGGAAAGCGCCGTTGACACGGTCTACCCGCTGCAGGCCGCAACGTTTTCCGGATCGCTGGCTTCGTGGGTCGGGCGTTACCAGAAGCCGCAGGAGAACGTGAGCTTCAAGGTCCACGGTGTGCGCGATGGAATAACCGTGGAGATGACGGGCAAGGTTAATTTCCCGCGTGAGTCTTTCGATCATCCGCAACTACCGCGGCTCTGGGCGCGCGCCCGGGTTGACGCTCTGCTCGAAAAAATCGAGCGGGACGGCGAAGACCAAGCCACCATCGACGAGATCATCCGCCTCGCGCGCCAGTACAAGTTTGTTACGCCCTACACCTCGTTCTTGGCCGTGCCGCGCGCGTTGCTGCGTCCGCGCGTCATCCGCCCGGGCGATCCGGTACTGCGCGTCAAGACCGATGAGTCGATCGTCTCGGTCGTTGCGCTGTTTCCGTTCGGGTTGGTGCAGCCGCTGCGGTATCTCTCATCGGAAGACATCTGGCAGACTCGCTCTCTTGACGAATCTGCTGCTGACCGCTCCGGAGACGCCGATCCGATTCGGTTCCGGCGAACTCTCCCTGTATCGCGACATCTGATCTGGAAACTGCCGTTGCCTCCGTCGTGGCTGCGGAAAGCACGCCGGACGCGCCTTCTGAAGCTTTGAAGGCCTTGGCCGTCGCGGCCCGTTCGTATTTCGTCGCCGGTAAAGGCCGCCACCGCGAGTTCGACTTCTGCGATACCACCCACTGTCAGTTTCTGCGCGAGCCGCCGGCGAGCACCAGCGCCGCCGCCCAAGCCATCTCCGCGACTCGGGGTTTGGTGATTGCTTACCAATCTCAGCCCATAGCCGCCATGTACACCCGCAGTTGCAGCGGGCGTACGCGCACTCCCTCCGAACTCGGCATGGCTCCCGCCGCCTATCCTTACTATTCGGTCGAGTGCAATTATTGCCGCCAGCACCCATCGCGCTGGGAGAGCCGACTCTCGGCTGAGGATGCTGCAAGCCTCCGCAGTTCCAACGAGTCTTCGCGGCTGCGCCTCAGCCGCCGCTTAGGCTGGAGCGCCGTCCCGAGCAATGACTTTGTCATGCGAAAAGAAGGCGAGCAAACCGTTCTGCAAGGAGTCGGCCGGGGACACGGCATCGGCCTCTGCCAAGCCGGGGCCAAGGCGATGGCCGAAGCGGGCGCGGACTTCCGCGAAATCCTCGCCCACTATTACCCGAATACAGTTATCATCACGCTCGGCAGCGCCGCCCCTCTGCGTTGATCGTATCCTCTGTCGCTCCATCGACCCTGCGGCGTCCTTACCACACGCGGCAAGCGTTCTCGGAAACCATTGGCTGTCCGGCCTTGCATCCAAAGGCTTCCTCGAAGGCGGCTGAGTTCTGCACCGCGCCATTCACACGCCAGCGGCCTGGGGAATGCGGGTCGGTCAGCACGCGCTTGCGTGCTTCCTGATCGGTCACGTTCTGGCACCAGATCTGCCCATAGGCGAGGAAGTATCGCTGCGTTGGAGTATATCCATCGATGAGTTTCACCGGCGTGTTGCCGATGATGCCGGTCAGCGCCATGTAGGCCAGCTTCAGGCCTCCGTTGTCGGCGGTATTTTCACCCAGCGTCAGTTTTCCATTGAGCTTTACCTCACCCTTGTCGTCCTTCACGGAGACAAAGTTCGAATACTCTTTGGCGGTGCAATCGACGCGCTGCTCAAATTCCTTGCCGTCCTCCGCCGTCCACCAATCGCGGAGGTTGCCTTGCGCATCGTACTTACGACCCTGGTCATCGAAGCCATGCGTGAGCTCATGTCCGATCACCACGCCGATAGCGCCATAATTCACGGCGTCATCCATCAGCTTGCCGTAAAACGGCGGCTGCAAAATGCCAGCGGGAAAGTTGATATCGTTCATCGGAGGCCGGTAGTAAGCATTAACTGTCGGCGGAGTCATGCTCCAATCTTTGCGATCCGTGGGCCGGTCGATCTTCTTGTACAAGCGCTGCACCTCGAACGCGCCGGTGCGCACCGAATTGCCAGCGTAATCGTCGGACTTGATCACGACACTGCTGTAGTCGCGCCAGGTGTCGGGATAGCCAATGTTGTTGACGATGGTGTTGAGCTTCTCATACGCCTTCTGCTTCGTCGCGTCCGACATCCATTGCAACTGGCCGATGTCCTGACGCATTGCGCTTTCGATACCCTGCACCAACTTCAAGGTGCGCTCTTTGCCTTCCGGGCCGAAGGTGCGGTCCACATAGAGCTGGCCCAGGGCCATGCCCAGACTGATGTCGGTGGACTTCACGCAGCGCTTCCAGCGCGGCTCGATCTCTTTCTGTCCCGACATGTATTTGCCGTTGAACAGGAAATCCTCTTCGACGAAAGCGTTGGTCAGGATTGGGGCATAGGCGTTGATCGTTTTCCAGCGCAGGTAAACCTTCCAGTCTTCGAGCGACACTGCGTTGAGCTGGTCGTTAACCTGCTTGAAGAAATCGGGGTTGCCCACGTTGAGGGAAGTGAACTTGGGCGCGCCGTTATCGGCAAAGTAGAGGGTGAGGTCGAAATTCGGGGCCGCGCCAGTGATTTCCGCGACGGTCATCTTATGGTCGCGGGTTTTGGGATCGCGGCGAACCGTGCGGTCCATCGAGGACTGGGCCAGCCCGGTCTCGATAACTAAAACGGTTTTGGCCTCAGCGGCTGCGACTTCCGGCTTGTCTCCGACGAGTTCGAATATTTTTTGCGCGTGCTCCAGATACTTCTGCCGCGTCTCCACCGACTTGGGATCGTCTTTCAGGTAGTAGTCGCGATCGGGCAGCGTGATCCCGCCCTGGTCGAGGACCGCAACGGTTTCGGTCGAATCGTGCATGTCGGGCTGGGGGAAGAAGGCAAACAGCGCCGGCGTGGAATTGCGGTGCATGTATGCCACCTGCCGAATGAGATCGGCTTTCGTCTTGATACCGTTAATGCGTTCCAGTTCCGGCGTCAGGGGAGAAATCCCCTTTTTCTCGATCGTGCTCTCGTCCATGCAGGAGCCGTAGTAAGCACCCACCATGGTTTCAATTGCCGTGTGTTTGCCCGGAGCCTGCGCCTCGGTCAGCAGGTCGCGCAAGATATAGAAATTGTGCTCTTGGAGCTCGTCGAACCGGCCCCACCTCGACTTATCGGGAGGAATGGGATTGTTTTTCATCCAGGTTCCACAGGCGTATTGGTAGAAGTCCACACAGGGATCGACAGTCTTATCGATGGCGGTGACGTCGAAGCTGGGGATTTCCTTGGGAAGGGAGGAAGAAGACGGGCCGGTCTGGGCAGAACAGAATACGGCGATCAGCAGCATGGAAAGAAGAAAGGGAATGCGAGTCGGCTGCATAGTTGCCTCGAGTTGTGAAATTGTCGCTCCGCGACTTGCTAACAGTTCGCGCATCGGCTTACGAAGAGTAAGACGGCGCTGATGTGGAGACGGCGGCAAGTCTCCAATCAGACACACTACTACAAAGGACTGAGACAGGGAAACTCGCGGCAGGTGAGCCAGCGACTTTCGCCGCTTGGTCACGTTTGACGGCGCGAGTCCGCGTGAATCACGGAACCGTAATCACAACCTTCCCCACCTGCGCATTCGATTCGAGATACTTATAAGCCTCCACCGTCTGCGCAAACGGGAATGTCTTCGCGATTTTCGGATGGAAGCGACCATCCGCCAGCCGGTCGTAGACATACTTCTTCGCCGCGACGAGCTTTTGCGGATCGCGCGTAACCTCCATCAACGTATAGCCGCGAATGCTGAGTCCCTTACCCAGCGCGGTCATCAGCGGAAAGGGCGTGGGTTGCATCGAAAGCGCGCCATACTCAAAGACAATCGCGCCGGTGGCAGCAGCCGCAGCCAGTTTTTCCAGAAACGGCCCGGCAACCGGATCAAAGATCACCCGCGCGCCCTTACCGCCGGTAATCTCCTGCACTCGCGCCACGATGTCTTCTTCCTCAGTGGCGATCACGTGGTCCGCACCCAGAGAAAGCAACTCAGCTTTCTTGTTGCTCTTGCGCGTTGTCGCAATCGAAATCGCGCCCTCAGCTTTTGCAATCTGAGTCGCGGCAATGCCCACACTGCTCGACGCGGCCGGAATCACTACAAAATCGCCTTTTGCCAGATGAGCAATCGCAATCAACGCCCCATACGCGGTCAGATACTGCATCCAGATCGCCGCGCCTTCCGCCGCTGACAGCTTCGCCGGATACTCACCCAGAGCGGCAACCGGAGCAATTACCTCTTCGCCCAGCATGGCGTAGTCGTTCATGGAGAAGGCTGGAATCGTGGCGACCGGCTTGCCCACCCAGCTTTTGTCCACATCCGGGCCAACCGCTTCCACCACGCCCGCCGCCTCATAGCCAAGGCCGGCAGGGAACTTTGCCTGTTCGAGGTAATGGCCACGGATGAACATCAATTCCGCCCGGTTCAAGCCTACCGCCTGCACCTGTAACCGCACCTCGCCTTTGCCTGGCTGCTTTGAGGTTTCGTTTTCAATTTTCAAAACCTCCGGTCCGCCCAACTTATTAAAACGAACAATCCTTGGCATGCGTGTTTCTCCTTTGGCGATTAGATCGCCGGTTAGTCGTGGACAATTCGGCACAAATGCCGGCGAACCCAGTCCGCCGCGACGGGTTCAAATTCTTACTGCTGCGGGTGTTCTACGTGCACCGACCTCGCCGAGAAAACGTCGCCCACCAGAAACAAATCAGTGAGCAGCGCGCGGAGATGGATGGAAGCGTTCAGATTGTCCATCAACTGGGAACTGATGGCGGGTTGGGCCAAGACCAGCTCAATGGCGGCGAGAGAGTCGCGAGCGTCGCGATCGAGCACCGCAAAGAACGCCAGGTATTTGTCGGATGGCTCAAGGCCTTCCTCTTTAACTGCCATCGCACAAGTTTCCGCCAGCCCTGTCAAGGCTTTCACGGCGCGCTGCAGGAACTCGCGCACTTGTCCACCCGATTTGCTGCCCTGGTCAGTGGGCAGCCCCTGGGCCGCGTAGGCCAGCATAAACTCGTAGCACTCTTCGACCACGTCGCAACGATTCGAGATCTCAGCCAGCATCGGTTAGCCCTTGACCTGCAACTCTACTGGATGTCGGCGCCGAAGAAGACGACGGCGGAGATGACGAAGAGGATGTCTCAATCACCCAGCGCTGGGGATCATGCTCTTGCAGATAAAAGTCGCGGTCCATCCAGCCAAAGATCATCGATTTCGTGATCGCGAGCTTCTCCGGCCGGAGTCCGAAGTAGACATGCATCATGATTAGCGCAATCAACCCCACGCCCGCCAGTCCGTGCAGCACGTACATCAGGCCCCAGGTCATGTCACTGAACAGATACGGATTCCGGGGAAAAACGATCGTACGCACGCGAAACATCATGAAGACGCCGGTAACGATCACCGACAGACCGCACAAGATGATCACGCCGTGGAAGAGCTTGTTCTCCAGCGGATACTTGGCAAACTTTCGCGGCGGAGGCGCGGACATTCCGAAAAACCGGCGAACTCTTCTCCGTGCATCTTCCGCATCCGTTCTGTCAGGCCAGATCGACCAAAAATCCAGCCAGAACGAAGCGTGGATGACGTGAAAAAGGATTGCAACCGTCAACACGGCGCCAGCGATCCAGTGATAGGTCACCCAGCGAAACTGGACGCCCACCCTCGGAAGGAAAGCGGTAAACAGCAAGGTCAACATGGACGCTGCCATGATCCAGTGAAAAAGACGCGCCACCAGCGAATGCCGGGGAACGTGCTTGGGTATGCTGGCAACGACCTCGCGAGGGGCATCGTCTGCAAACTCTTTTGGCTTCGCGAAATACATCACGTAGATGGCGTGAACAATCAGAAAGAGCAGCCCTGCGATCACCGCAACCCAGATCAAGAACCAGGCAATATGGATCGGGACACTCTGCCCCCACGGACTCGTGGCCCACTCTAGGAAGCCCATGTTGCCTCCTCAACGCCGCTGATGGCGCGTTTCACCAGATTTCTCATCAACGGGATCTTGTAGGTGTTGAACTGCAATGGGACCGCTCCTTGCACCGCCAGTTTCCCGGCCATCTCACCAGTTGCCGTGTTTCGCGGCTTGCCGCGAACCGCATCTTCGACTGCCTTTAATCGCAACGGCCGTGCGGCAGCCCCATTCACAGCGATGCGGATGCGCTCAATTCTGTCTCCCGACGTCACCATGGCTGAGGCCACGTTCAAGAGCGGGAAGTCCCAAACGTTGCGGTCCCGCACTTTTTCAAAATAAAACTGCGCGCCCGCCCACGTGGACGGAATACGAATCGCTGTAAGCAAATCCCCAGGCTGCAAAATATGCAGCCGGGTAATGTCGATGTCAGGGCCGATGAAGTAATCCTCCGCATCCACCACGCGCTCGCCCTTAGGCGTGCGCATGACGAACTTGGCGTCCAGCGCAATCAAGGCCGGGGCTGAGTCGGAAGGATTCACCGCGACGCAGCGGTCGGCGTGCAGAATCGCATGTTCGCGGTTGCGGCCCTCGGGTGTATCGGCATAGCAAATGTTGCCGCCGGCGCGGTAGCACGGCCAACCGCCGCGGTAATACCAGCAGCGCGTGTCCTGCGAAACATTGCCGCCGATGGTTCCCTGATTGCGGATTTGCGGCGACGCCACCAGTTCCGCGCTCTCGGCCAGCAGACCATACTTCTGCTTGATGATCGGATGATTCACCACTTCAGTGAGCGTGGTCATGGCGCCGATCTCGATACCGTCGCCGGTCGTGCGAACTCCGCGCAGTTCCTCGATTCCGCTCAGATCGACGACAGCCTTGGGCTTCCTGATTCGATCCTTGAGCCAGTCGAGGCTGTCGAGCCCTCCGGCCAGCACCCAGGCATCCGGTCCATGCTGTTCGAGAAGCTTCTGCGCATCGGCCACGGAACTCGGCTGATACAGCTCGAAAGCGGCCATTACGTCTCGTATGACAGCCATAACTCTCCTTCAAATCTCTATCAATCAAATGTGGGCCATCAGTGGATGCTGCATCGGCCGGCCCGCTTCGAGCGACGTCAGAATCGTGTCGGCGTTCACCGGTGCGCGCTGGAAAATCTCGTCTCCAAGCGCATCCGAAAGGGCGTTCAAGACGGAGCCACACCCGCCTGCAACCGGAGGCTCGCCCACACCGCGCGCGCCCACCGGCGTCTCCGGGTCCGGAATGTCCAGCGCCGTCCATTGCATGTCGACCGGTACATCCAGAATCGTGGGCGGTTTGCTGTGGTAGAAGCGCTTGGAAACCATCTCGCCGTAGTGCGGATCGAACACCCACTTCTGACCGAGCGCATGGCCCATGCCGAGCGTCGAGCGGCCAAGCATTTGGCCACCCAGTGCGCGGGGATGAATCACCGTCCCGACGTCGCCGGAAGCGAGGAAATCCACGATGTAGTACTTGCCGGTTTCGACATCGACTTCAATCTCGGCGAAGCTGGCCACGTAGGAAAACGTCGAGCCGTCGCGCGGGTAGTTGTCCTTGGCTGCCGCCACCAAGCCCTGGCCCGCCAATGCCGCTACCGACGCCTTCGTCAATTTGTGGAGGTCGGCGGGCGCCTCGTGGCCATCGTAGACGCCACCCAGTTCAATCGCATGTTTCGCGGCCTGCGCCAAAGTCATGCCGGCGCCGCCGCCTTTGCGGAAGACACGCTCGTTGGCGACTTCGTAATGCTCTGGTTTGCCGCCGAGCTTCTTGGCCGCAATTTCCTGAAGCTTCTTCTTGGCGTCCATCGCCGTCGCATACGCCGCCCGCGTCATCGCGTGGGTTGTCTGGCTGCCGCCGGAGACGCAGGTGAAGGGAAGATTCTTTGTCGTGTTACCCCACACCACGTCGCATTTCTCCCACGGCACACCAAGAACTTCAGCGCCAGCGCGGTGAACGTCAATCACTGACTCGGTTCCTAAGTTGCCAATTCCAGACTGGAAGGTGATCCGGCCATCCGGCTTGATGACGAGAAGGCCGTCGAACCCGATGGTGCCGCCAACGTAACAGCTCAGCGATACGCCGACGCCGCGAACTTTCGTCCCAATCTTTTTCGGAGTGCGTGCCACCCGCTCGCTCCATTTGAATTGCTCCGCGCCACGGTCGAGTGCTTCTTTGATGAATGCGCTGGTGGCATACTGCCGTTTCCCCTGCACTGCTGGCCCGAACGGCGCCTTGCCCTCCGGGCAGTTGATGCGGCGGATCGCCACCTGGTCAACTCCGAGCTTGCGAGCAGCTTTCGCGATGATCGGCTCGATGATGACAATCCCCTGCAGCCCGCCCGGAGAACTCTGCGCGCTGCGGGGCGGTGTATTCGTCAGCACCGTTACCCCGCGCCAGCGCATGGCTTGTGGCTGATACAACAGAGAGACGATGCGACCCGATGACGGAGCATCACCCACGGCGTCGTAGGGACCGTTGTCGCAAATCACGAACATGTCGAGAGCCGTGATCCGCCCCTCTTTGGAGAAGCCGACTTTCATCCGCCCCTGAAAACTGGGACGCGCGCGCCCGATAAAAGTCTCCTCCTCGCGGCTGATGCGCATCATCACCGGAGCATTTGTTTTCTTGGACAGAAGCGCGGGGATGATCATCGTCACTCCGCCTGTGATCTTGCTGCCAAATCCGCCTCCGGTGTATTCGCTGATGAAAACAACTTTGTCTGGATCGATGTTCAACCAGCGCGCGATTGCGGGCAGCGTTTGCGCGGTGCTTTGCGTGCCCGTGTGAATATAGACCTTGCCGTTTTGCCAGTAAGCCATCGCGCTGCGAGTCTCGAGCGTCTGATGGCTGGTGTCCGGCGTAACGAACGTCTCGTCAAGAACGAGCGCCGAATTCTTGAAGCCGGAATCGAGATCTCCATACAACCATTCGTCCCGGGTTTTGCCCATCGGAAGACGGCCATGCTTTAGCTCCGCGAAGTCGGCCTCCGACCACTTGAGCACTGTGACCACGGGTGCACCCGGACCTTGCGGCGTCGCCGGCCGGGTCCACACATTGCCATCGGTTCGCGGGTTAGGGCCACCCGGTCGCAGAGTGTCGAGCGGATCGACCACAAACGGAAGGGGCTCAAAATCGATCTGAATTTTCTCGATGGCTTCCGCGGCGCTGAGCTCGTCGACGGCGGCCACAGCAAGAATCGGTTCGCCCTGATAAAGCGGCTCCATGGTGAGACCGCGTTCGCCCCACTTGCTGGCCTTGATTACCGTTCCATTGTCAGTAAGCGTATCGGCCGGAGCGGGAAGATCGTCCGCTGTGAGAATGGCCTTGACCCCGGGCATCCTGAGCGCCGCGTCGGCATGGATGCGCCTTACCCGCGCATGTGGCATTGGGCTGAGCAGCAGCTTGCAGAACAACATGCCTTCCGCGCGAAAGTCCTCGGCATACTTCGCCTGTCCGGTAACCTTCGCATATAGATCTGGCGTCGGATAGTTTTTGCCGATCAGCTTGTAGCCGGCCCCGTACTCGCGCTCCGTGGCTTTGGTGGTCTCAACAACCTTTTTGTTATCCAAGCGTAGACCTCCGCATATTCTCGGCTCCGCGCATCAACGCGGTCAGAATCTTGTCATAGTCCTGGCAGCGGCACAGGCATCCCGAGATGCCGTTCGCCAACTCCTGCCGGGTGGGATTGGGATTCGTCTTCAGGTATCCCACGGTGGTCATAATGAAGCCGGGCATGCAGAACGCGCACTGAAATCCCTGCTCGTCGATAACGCCCTGCTGTACCGGATGCAAGGTTCCATCGGCGCTTGCCAGGCCTTCAATGGTTACAACTTTCCGGCCTCGCACGGTGTGTGTGAGCACCGAACACGAATAATAGGGAATGTCGTCGATAAGGACGGTGCAGGCTCCGCATTCCGCGCGATCGCATCCCAGCTTGGTGCCGGTGAGGCCCAGCTTGTAACGCAGCGTAGAGCTCAACGTCTCTTGCTTCATGACGTCGACGCGCCGCTGCTGACCGTTGACGTTCAGAGTGATCAGCCGCTCGCCTACACCGGCAGCCAACTGCTGGCCCTGCAGGAGCGAGGAGGCGCGAAAGAGATAGCTCGCCGAGGAGACGGCCACGCCGCTGGTGATGACCCCTTTAATGAAGTTGCGCCTGGAGACAGCCTTCGGCACATCATCTTTCGGCAAGTCTTGGATTGCCTTGGAAATTGCCTTCTCTGTCATACTCGGTCACCTCTTATCGCGTGCAGACCGCGTGCAGCCGATGTTAGCGCTTTGCGGAAAGAAATGCATGTGAGGTACCGCATTTAAGCAGTTGGATTACCAGAAACAATATCCGGATTCGGAAATTTCCGATCATGCAAAATAGGCTCCCGCTGAATGACCGCTTCCTCCGAACAGCCTGATCAATCGAGAACGTGTGGCCGGCCCTCGATCTGCAAATCGCCGATGGAAGCTTCAGCCACTGAGATGATTTACCAGCCATGTGTGACCGGGATCACAGAACTCCGCCAGCAAAGACTTCAATATAACTGTTTGCAGGTGTATTCTCCTTGCGTTGTTGAGTTAAAAAACTCGAATGGAGCTTGCCAGATGAATAAAGTGCTTATCATCGTAACCGTATTGGCTGTTGTTCTCGCCCTTCCCCTAGCGGCGTATGCGCAAAACGGGGAGGCACTCTACAAAGCAAAATGTGCCATGTGCCATGGCGCTGACGGAAAGAAAGCGGTCGGCCACGATCTCTCAAGTGCCGACGTGCAAAAAGGGTCGGACGCGAATCTCGCGACGGTCATCACAAACGGTAAGCCTCCCAAGATGCCCGCGTACAAGACTCTGAAGCCGGAAGACGTTACGGGACTGGTGGCTTACGTCCGTACTCTGAAGAAATAGTCTGGGCCCGTTCTTGCCCTCATGATCAGAAGGGTTGTCCAGTGCTGCGTACGATCCGCGGCCAAGTGTGGAGTGTGTCCCGGCAGGTCCACATAGAAGAAAAGGAGAGTAGCGGCTTCAATGAATCTGCAAGAACGCTTCCGAGACTGGTTGCAGCCCATCTACTTCCTGGGGCAGAATCCCCTCACGCTAACAGGCGCCGTGGTCACGACGAGCACGGCGCTTACCACCATCGCCTTCTGGTTTTATGAAATCTTCCTGCCGGGGCCGCCGCATCCTTATATTGGCCTGCTCGTCTTTCTGATCCTTCCGGGCATTTTTGTACTCGGACTGCTGCTGATTCCACTTGGCATCTGGCTCCGGCGGCGAAGTCTGCGCGCGAGCGGAAAACTGCCTACGATTTTCCCCGCCATCGACCTGGGACTGCCCGTGGTGCGGCGCACCTTGGAATACGTGGGTGTGGCGACGCTGCTCAATCTTCTCATTGTGGGGACGGCATCGTACCGCGGCGTGCAGTACATGGATTCGACGAGTTTCTGCGGGACGACTTGTCACACCGTGATGGATCCGGAGTACACCGCCTATCAGAATTCTCCGCACTCGCGTGTGGAATGTGTCGAGTGCCATATCGGACCCGGAGCAGGTTGGTTTGTGCGATCGAAGCTTTCCGGTCTGCGGCAGGTTTTCGCGGTAACCTTTCACACTTATTCGCGCCCCATTCCTTCGCCGGTAAAGTACCTGCGCCCGGCGCGCGAGACCTGTGAGCAGTGTCACTGGCCGCAGCGCTTTACGGGCGACAAGTTCCTGGTGAATACCAGCTACAAGGACGACGAAAAAAACACGCCGCAGACGGACGTATTGGTGCTGAAAGTGGGCGGACGCACCTGGCAGGGTTCGGTCGGCATCCACGGGCACCACCTTTCCGACTCGGCGCGTATCCGCTACATTTCGACCGACGCCGAGCGGATGATAATTCCCGCTGTCTATTACACCGACGATAGCGGGAAGACCGTTGAATTCATTTCCAGCGATGCGAAGCCCACCCAACAACAATTGGACAAAGGAGACCATCGCGTGATGGATTGCGTGGATTGCCACAACCGGCCCACGCATGAATTCGACCTGCCCGAGAACGCGGTGGACAAGCAAATGTCGGGCGGGCAGATCAGTACGAGTCTGCCCTACATCAGGAAGAAGGCGGTCGAGGTTCTCAAGGTGAATTATTCGACCCGCGATGTAGCCCGGCAGAGCATCACTGCCGAAATCAACAAGTTTTATCAGGCGAATTATCCGGCAATCTATCAGGCGCAGCGCACGGTGGTGGAGCAAGCGGCCGCGGAGGTGGCGAGGATCTACCTGCGCAACATCTTCCCGGACATGCGTGTGACCTGGGGCACTCACCCGAATAACATTGGGCACAATGATTCGCCGGGCTGCTTCCGCTGCCATGACGGCAGTCATACCAGTGCCGATGGCCAGACCATCCCCAATGACTGTTCTACGTGCCATCAGGTGCTGGCAGCGGGAGAAGTAAATCCCAAGGTTCTGACCGACCTGGGAATGAAGTAAGGACTGCCGAGAATTGGACATGGCTGAAACAGAAGATGTGCGAAGGAAGTGGTGTGCGGGTCTGAGAATTATCGTGGCGACGCTCCTCGCCACGGTTTTCGCCCTTCTGTTTTCGGAAAGCCCCAGCCGCGCCGCGCCGCGCGCAGCCGACCAGCCTGGGGCGGAATGTCTCGCGTGCCACGGCGAGAGAAGCATGACGACGACGCGAGCCGGCAAAACGGTTTCGCTGTACGTGGACGTGAAAAAATTTGCGACTTCCGTGCATGGCAGCTTCGGGTGCACGGGCTGCCACGCCGACCTGGAAGGAAAAGAGCTGCCGCACGGGACCCCGGCGCGAGTAAAGTGTGGCACGTGTCACGCGACCGAGGAGGGGCTATATGCCCGGTCGCTCCACGGGAAGGCGGTGGCGCGCGGCGATCCGCTGGCGCCCCGCTGTGTGAATTGTCACGGGAACCACGACATCGTTCCCGTGAAGGACCCGCGGTCGGCGCTGGCGCCGCTGAAAATACCTTTCGTTTGCGGCCAATGCCATCAGGAAGGAACTCCTGTTTCGCGCAATCGCACCATTGCCCAGGACAATATTTTGGAGAACTACTCCGAGAGCATCCACGGAGAGGCACTGCTGAAGAAGGGCCTGTCGGTGGCTCCGACCTGCGCGACTTGCCACACTGCGCACTCGATCTTGCCGCATACCGACCCCGCTTCCTCGATTAATCGCCGCAATATTGCCGCCACCTGCACCAAATGCCACTCGCAAATCGAAGTGGTGCACCGGAAGATCATTCGTGGAGAGCTGTGGCAAAAACAGGCCAACGTCCTGCCGTCGTGCCCGGACTGCCATCAACCGCATAAGATCAGGAACGTCTTCTACGACGAGGGTATGGCCAACGCGGACTGCATGCGCTGCCATGCCGACCCGAAACTGCGTCGCGCGCGCGACGGGCAATCCATGTACGTGAATGCGGACGAGGTGAACCACTCGCGCCACAGCAATGTCCGGGAGGATCAGAAAAAGGTTGCCTGCAGCCAATGCCACTCGGAGGTAAACGCCTCCCGGGTGCGGCCTTGCGAGACCATCACCCACGGAGTGGACTGCTCCTCCTGCCACGATGAAATTGGCAAGCTGTACCTGGGCAGCATTCACGGACAACTTGTCAGCAAGAGTAATCCGAATGCCCCGACCTGCAAGGAATGCCATGGTACGCATGGCATCCTTGGAAAACAGGATCCGCAGTCGTCGACTTTTGCGACCAATGTTCCCGGGCTTTGTGGGCGGTGTCATCGCGAGGGCCAGATGGCTGCCGTGCGCTACACCGGAACGCAGCACGAAATCATCAGCAACTACACGGAGAGCATTCACGGAACTCTGCTGAAGAACGGCCTGACGGTGACGGCGACTTGCACCAGTTGCCACACCGCTCACCAGATTCTTCCCCGCACCGATCCGGCGTCGAGTGTCAACGCCAACAACGTGCCGACCACCTGCGGCCGGTGCCACCACGGCATCGAGGAGCAGTTCGAGAACAGCATCCACGCCAAGCGCGTGAGCGGGTACAGCAAGCCACTTCCAGTTTGCAACGATTGCCATACCGCTCACGCCATCCGCCGCACCGATGAAAACAGCTTCCGGCTGGACGTGATGACCACCTGCGGACGCTGCCACGCGGAAATCGCCCAGACCTATTTTGAAACCTATCACGGAAAGGTCTCGAAACTGGGGTACACGAAAGCGGCCAAGTGCTATGACTGCCATGGCGCTCACGACGTGCTGGCGGTGACCGATCCACGCTCGCACCTCAGCCGCGCCAACGTGGCGGCCACCTGCGGGAAGTGCCATGCGGGCGCGACCCGGCGCTTCGCCGGATACCTGACGCACGCCACCCACCACGACCCGAAGAAATACCCGTTCCTGTTCTACACTTTCTGGGGCATGACCACGCTGCTCCTGGTGACATTCGTGGTCGGTGGCGTTCACACGCTTCTCTGGCTGCCCCGAGCTTTCCAGATGCGGCAGGAGTTGCGCGCCGCTGAAGCGGAATCCGCCGCCACGCCTGAAACTCCCCCGGCCGATAAGAGCGCCAAGGAGAGCACCGATGCCTAGGGGCGAAGTTGCAGAACTCCAGTTCGTCCGGTTCTCCCGGCTGCAACGGATCCTGCACATCTGCATGATCGTGAGCTTCATTACCCTGGCGCTGACGGGATTGACCCTGAAGTTTTCCTACACGAAATGGGCGGCAGTCCTTTCTCATCTGCTCGGTGGATTCGAGAACGCGGGCTACATTCACCGCAGCGCCGCCGTCGTGATGTTCGGAGTTTTCATTACCCATCTGGTGGACCTCTACAAGTTGAAGAAAAGGGAGCACGGTTCGTGGTGGTCGCTAGTGATGGGACCGGGCAGCATGGTGCCTAACCGCAGGGACTTAGCTGAACTGGTGGCCACCCTCAAGTGGTTTGTGGGCCGCGGCGAGCGGCCTGCCTATGGCCGCTGGACGTACTGGGAAAAATTTGACTATTTCGCGGTGTTTTGGGGGATCGCGGTGATCGGTTCCACCGGACTCACGCTGTGGTTTCCGGTGTTCTTCACGCGGTTTATACCGGGGTCGTTCCTCAACGTCGCAACCATCATTCACAGCGACGAAGCGCTCCTTGCCACGGGCTTTATCTTTACCGTGCATTTCTTCAATACCCACTTGCGGCCGGAAAAGTTTCCCATGGATATCACGGTATTCACCGGGCGCATGCCGCTGGAAGAATTGAAAAGAGACAAGCCCAGAGAGTATGAAGCGTTGGTCGCCAGCGGGGAGCTCGAGGGAAAAATGGAGGAGGCTTATCCGGCGATCGTCACCCACACGATTCGAATCTTCGCCTGGGCAGCGCTGGGGTTGGGATTCAGCATTGTGCTGTGGATCATCTATGCGGTGTTGTTCGCGTACCGTTAGCAACCCGTGGCGCAAGTGAGGTTCGTATCAGGGCATGCCTTCAGGCATGCCGTAAGTGCTGCGTTAGGAGAGCGCCTTCAGGCGCTGAGGCCGGAGATTGGAGTTTCACCACGGGCTCCTGCAGCCGACTGCGGTTGAATTAAAGAGAAGGGTGTTGAAATGCTTGCGACTCGGGTGGCATTAATTTACCTGGCATTGACTTTGACCTTGCCTTCGGCTGCGGCGGCGCCCGCTGCAGACGAGGAATGTCTGGCGTGCCATGGCCAGGCGGGAATGAAGTCCGACGCCGGGAAGAGCATTTCGATCGACCCCGCCAGGCATGCCGCCAGCGCCCACGGCGTTCTGGGCTGCAGGGACTGCCACACCTCCATCAAAGACTTCCCGCATCCCGCCAAAATCGCCAAGGTCCAATGCGCCACCTGCCATGCCGACGAGGCCAAGTCTTTCCCCGCCAGCGTCCACTCCATCCTCGGCGAATCCGCGTGCGCTTCGTGTCATGGCAGTGTGCACGAGCTCACCACGGCGGAAAAGCTGATGCCCGGAAAGTGCACCGAGTGTCATGCGGAGGAAGTGACTGCCCTCGCATCCAGCATCCACGGGCAAGCCGCGAAAAAAGGCGACCCCGACGCGCCCAAATGCGTGTCCTGCCACGGCCCCATCCACGCGGTGAAGGCCTCGAGCGAGGCGGACTCGACCGTCGCGCGTAAGAACATGGCGGATACTTGCGCCAAGTGCCACAGCGATGCGGGATTCCTGTCGCGGCACCAGATTCCGGTGGCGCATCCGGCGGATTCCTATAAGCAGAGCGTTCACGGGCGCGCGGTCGCGCTCGGCAAGGATGCGGCAACCTGTTCCAGTTGCCATGGCACTCATGACATCTATCCCGCCACCGATGCGCGATCCCGGGTCAATCACTGGAAAGTGCCGGCGACCTGTGGGCAATGCCACAAGGAAATCGCGCGGGAATTCAACGAAAGTGTTCACGGAGAAGCGGTCAAGGACGGCGTGCGGGATGCGCCGGTTTGCATCGACTGCCACGGCGAGCACCTGATCATGGACCCGAAGAATCCGGGCTCGCCCTTGAATGCCGAGAATGTCTCCTCGCAGACCTGCGGGCGTTGCCATGGCGATCCCCGCCTGGCACTGCGCTATGACTTGCCAGTCGATCGCCTGACCTCCTACGCCGAGAGCTATCACGGGCTGGCCCTCAAAGAAGGCAAAGTGACCGCGGCGAATTGCGCTTCCTGCCATGGCGTGCACGACATTCTCCGTTCGAGCGACCCGCGCTCGACCGTCAATTCCGCCAACCTCCGGAAAACCTGCGGGCAATGTCACAAAGGCGTGGTCGATTCCAAATTCGCCATCGGTCCCATCCATGTGCAGACCGACGCGGGCCCGAATCACCCGGTGGTGCAGTACATTCGCTGGATGTACTGGGTGCTGATCCCGGCGACGCTCGGCTTCATGCTGCTGCACAATTTGCTGGACCTGCTGGCCAAGATGATCCGGCGCCACCCGCGGAGGGAAACCGGCGACACGGCGATGCGCATGAACTTATGGTTCCGCATCGCGCACTGGGGCATCATGGTGAGTTTCCCGACGCTGGTGTACACGGGATTTGCGTTGAAGTATCCGGATAGTTGGTGGTCCAAGCCGCTGATCCTCTGGGAGTCCGGCTTTGGCGTGCGCGGCGGACTGCACCGCACGGCGGCGGTTGTACTCATCGCTTCCACCATCTACCACGTGATTCACCTGATCATGAAACGGCACGACCGCCGCTTATTCCTGATCGCGATGTTGCCGGAATTGAAAGACGCGACGGATCTGGTGCAGGTCCTCTCCTACAATTTGGGACTCACGAAGATCGAGCCGCACTTCAAGAAATTCAACTACGCGGAGAAAATGGAATACTGGGCCTTTATGTGGGGCACGTTTGTCATGGGCCTCTCCGGGTTCCTGCTGTGGTTCAACAATTTTACCCTGCGCCATTTTCCGAAATGGGTGACGGACGCGGCCACCGCAGTGCATTGGTATGAGGCGATCCTGGCCAGCCTCGCCATCCTCATCTGGCACTTCTACATGGTGATCTTCGACCCGCTCGTCTATCCGATGGATACGGCCTGGATCGACGGCAAAGTCCCCGCCGATCATTACCGCCATTCCCGCCCGGAATATCTGCGCGCCCTGGAACGGGCCCACCTGGTCGAGTTGCCCACTGACCCTGCCGATTACGACGATGAGAAGGGAACTGGCGACGGTCATTAGTCGTTAGTCGATAGTCACGAGTGGGGATTTTCATACTTGGATGGGTGACCAGGTGCCCCAGGTTCGCGCCCGTCCTTTGGGCGCTAACCTGGGATCGCCGACGGCGCAGCTGCCGGGTGCCCCACGTCTCGCGGCTTTTCGGGGATCGCGGGTGCCCCATTCAAGCCCGCTGTTGGCTTGAGTGGGGATCTTCCCCAGCATTTCTGGCAAAAGCGCTATTACGATTTCAACGTCCGGAACTATCGTCAGTTTGTGGAGAAGCTTCGTTATATCCACCGGAATCCGGTGAAGCGCGGATTGTGTGAGCGCCCGGAAGATTGGGAGTGGAGTAGCTTTCGTCAATACGCAACCGGGTGCGAAGGACGAGTGGAGATTGAGTGCGAGTGGACGGCAAGAAGGCGCGAGCGAACGGCAGGGACACTCTGTCCAGCCGTGGAACTCGGGCCAGCATCCCTGCGTCCAAGTGGCATTAACTGGCTCATCGAAAACCGGGGACACCCGTAAATTAAACAAAATCAAATAGGACTCGAAAGGAACTCAGTCATGAGAAAAGTCAATGTGCTTGAATTTGTCTCCCTTGATGGTGTCATACAAGCCCCAGGCGGGCCAGAGGAAGATACCAGTGGCGGCTTCGCGTATGGCGG